>Ga0209304_1001830_pt1 | contig 12261 bp, 9 predicted proteins | sample COGITO_mtgs_1004_4_FD_184789 | JGI IMG/M metagenome (GOLD analysis project Ga0209304, IMG submission 184789) | Pelagic marine microbial communities from North Sea - COGITO_mtgs_100423 (SPAdes) (version 2) | ecosystem: Environmental > Aquatic > Marine > Epipelagic ...
CATTGGATGGCAATATTGTAGTGATTGATAAGCCTGGCAAAAGTAACGCTTGGAATGAATTTATCCACAGCAGCGAATCAGAATCAGCCGACTATTTTGTGTGCATGGACTCAGATATAACATTTGGTAGCGCAAACGTGATATCTACTCTGATCGATCGTTTAAGTGCCTCGGAAGAAGCCTATCTAGCGGTTGATATAGCGCAAAAAGATACCTTACTAAAAACCCATAAGACCATGTACGAGAAGGTCTCTCTAGCTTTTTCACAGATGATGAAACAGGGTAGCACCGCTGTTGCTGGATCATTGTACTGTGCAAAGGGAGATCAACTAAGAAAAATTCATATGCCAGATGGACTTCCTGTAGAAGATGGTTTTTTGCGGGCCATGTTAGTGACAGACCTATTCACCAAGAAAGATAATAATCAACGAATTTTGGTGGTTGATGATGTTTGCCACTATTTCACGCCTGACTCTTCAATAAGGACTCTCTTCAAGCATGAGGAACGTTTATTAATCGGCACTTTTATAAACTCTGTTATCTATGGCTACCTATGGCAGAAAGTGGCTCAAACTCAGGTAGACGCCGGATCTTTGATCGCTAGAAATAACCGAGAACACCCTAATTGGGTCGAAGAGTTGATTGTAAGCTATAGAGAAACCCACGATCCATTAATACCAAAGCATTTCTATTATAAATATTGGAAGCACTGGGCAGTGCTAAATCTTGTGACAAGGATTGTCACCTTCCCCATCATTGCTGTGGCGAGCCTAGTAAAATATTGTCTACTGAAGAGGGTTGAGCGTAGATTACTGCATGAGTCGGGTGTTGGTCATTGGTAATTATTACCCAAAAAAAATTATTCAATATAACTCAGAAAATGACAGCACAGTTAGGCGAGAGTGTTATTAGCCAGAAAGGTGAGTTAAAGCCATGAAAGAATGGCCTGATTTTTTTATAATTGGGGCTATGAAAGCAGGCAGTACAGCCTTGCATCATTGCCTGAATAAACATCCCATTATCTTTATGTCTCAACCAAAAGAGCCAGGCTTCTTTAGCAGAGATAATAGGTTCGCCAAAGGTCCTAGCTGGTACCGAAAACATTTTAGCGGCGCTTTAGCCGGCCAGCTTTGGGGCGACTCGTCAACATGTTACTCAAGGATGCCGGTATACCCAAATAGCGCATATCGAATACATCAAATAAATCCAAACGCCAAATTTATATATATTGTAAGAGATCCGGTCTTAAGGGCGTTCAGTCATTATCGACACCAAATGGATGAAACTGTAATTTCCGGAGGATTGCCCATTACTTACAAAGAGTTTTTGAAAGTAGATAAAGAAGTATTAGAAACAGGTAAGTATTACTATCAGATCAAGCCGTATTATGATCTTTTTGGCCCAGAAAACATTCATGTATGCAGTTTCGATGAGTTAGTGAATGACACACCAAAGACAATCGAGGAGGTTTGTTGTTTTCTTAATATCGATCCAAGTGACTTAAGCAAAAGCAGTTTACCATCAAAAAATAAGGCCGGATCTGCTCTTGTTTATTCCTATACTAATAAATATATTGAAAGAATCAGAAATACATCATTATTGAAATCATTTATTGATTATATGCCGCAGAAAGCAAAAACATATGGTGTTTTGGCGCTCAAGTCTAGCCTAATGAAATCTGACCTAATGAAAACGAAAGCTACAAAGGGTCATGAAGCCTTATCAAAGCCTGATTTAGAAGATATAAAATTTCTTGCTGAGTACTATAAAGATGACTCGATAGATTTCCAAGAGCTTACTGGCTTAGATATATGTCATTGGAAGAGCTTTAGGAGTTGAGACGATCGCACTACTAATATGAAGAAAATCGCAAAGTAGATCTATCATAATTTAAAACATTGAAAATGGATTTTAAAATGAAAAAAGATAATTACTCCATAATTGATATAGAAAATCTTACCCATTTAGCACATCAGAATAGAGAGGATTATCAAATTAATGAGCCATTCCCTCACGCCACATTTGATGAGGTTTATAGTCCCCAGATTCTTGATGCAGTGATAGAGGAATTTCATAATTCCCAGCATAGTTGGCGTGATTTCGATACAAAATATGAGAAAAAATCCCAGCAGTGTGATGAACGGCTTCTAGGGCCCACCACCCGTCAGCTAATACATAATCTTAATTCAAGCCTATTCCTAAATTTTCTGGAGGAGCTAACGGGAATTACAGGGCTAATACCTGATCCATACCTCGTCGGTGGAGGCCTTCATAAGATCTCACGGGGTGGGAAGCTAGGCATACACGTTGATTTCAACAAGCACAAACGCATGCATGTATTTCGTCGTATCAATATTATTATCTACTTGAATAAAGATTGGAAAGAAGAATATGGTGGACATCTAGAACTATGGGATAAGCAAACGTCGAAAAGTGTAAAGAAAATACTACCAGTGTTCAATAGGATGGCTATCTTTAATACTACCTCGAAAAGCTTTCATGGCCATCCCGAACCTCTTGCGTGTCCAGAAGAGATGAACCGTATGTCATTAGCTTTATACTACTATACGGCCAATGAACCGGGTAATCGTAGAAAAATAGCGCATAGTACATTATTTTTAAATGACCGTAACGAGGCACGATCGTTGGGTCATCAGAGCCTAATAAAGAGATTATTAAAACGATGTCGTCGGTTTTTAGCATCCACGAAATCCTAATTATGAAAACGCTTCCAATAGATAATTTAGTGTTGAGGATTAGATAATGCCCAATAGTTTTTCATATTTGGCGCTACTATTATGGCCGCTAATTTCCTTCATAATGTTTAAAAAATATAGTGCCCTTCATGCAACATTTTGGACGATTGTTGGAGGAGCATTACTACTTCCAGTAAATGTGGTGTTCGATTTACAGGGATTGCCAGCAATAGGTAAAATGAGCGTCGCTAGCGCTTCAGCGTTTATATTCTGTAGGTATATCAGTAGTGAGAAAATCACATGGATCCCTCAGAAGGGTCCCGAGCGATATTTTATTATCTTGTTGCTTATTATGCCGCTAGTTACTGCCTTGACGAATAGCGAAACTATTTACAGAGAAGGCGCCATTTTACCCGCATTATCCTTATTTCATGGGTTTTCTGATTCTTTTGAGATGTATGTATTTATAATACCGTTTATTTTAGCCCTCCAGCTTGTTAAGACCTATAAAGACCAGATTCTTCTGTTTAAGCTGATCGTTATTGCAGGCGTATGGTATTCCATACCAATCCTTCTCGAAATTCGGTTCAGTCCACAATTGCATACATGGATATATGGATTTTTTCCTCATAGTTTTTTACAACAGAAACGATTTGGCGGTTTTAGACCGGTTGTTTTTCTGGGTCATGGGCTGGTTGTTGCAATGTTCGTGGTGGTGGTCATTTCTTCGGCTGTGATTCTCTGGAAGGAAAAGATTAGGTCTAGTCGCTATCGGCCAGGCTACCTTGTTTTATATTTTACCTTGGTATTATTTCTATGCAAGTCGGTTGGCCCTGGGTTTCTTGGTTTGACCTTTTGCTTAGCCGTTGGTTTCGCATCAATCAAGGTGACAAAAGGATTAACAGCCTTCACTACGATAGTAGTCTTTACATACCCTCTACTTTGCCTCTATGGTTTATTCCCCCATGATTTTCTAGTTAGTTTAGTCGAACCGTTTGATGTTTCAAAATCGGGCTCATTAGCCTTCCGTTTCTTTCATGAAAATCGGTTGCTTGATCTCGCATTAGATAAACCATTATTCGGCTGGGGAGGTTGGGGAAGACATCGGTTATTAGACTCAGTGACTGATGGATACTGGGTGATTATCTTCGGTAAATATGGGTTAGTTGGGTTCATAGGGATCTTTGGGTTAATTGGGTTTTCGGTTTTACGAGCCCTTAATTCAGCCGGATTTGTTGTTGATAAAAATCACCAAAGAGTACTTGCGGCGCATGCTTTACTTGTAGCTCTGATTATGGTCGATCAAATACCTAACTCATCATTATCGAGAGGTTGGATGTTGTTCATTGTAGGAGCGCTGCTGGCAAGAGCCAACAGTGTTTTGAGTAAGAAGCTGGCACATAACGTCAATGGTTAAATTAGAGAGTAGGCTATTTTGGAAGCAGTGAAAAAGAAATCTTTAGCCTCGCGATTTAAAGTTGCAAGTGGCTGGATGCTTGGGGAGCACGGAGTCAGCCAGCTGTTACGCTTTATTGGAAACCTTATTCTTACGCGGTTGTTGGCCCCAGAAATGTTTGGCGTAATGGCAGTAGCGCATGTATTTATCGCTGGGATGACTATGTTCTCCGATGTCGGATTGGATCTAAATATTATTAGGTCAAAACGGGGGGATGACGTAAGATTTCTCAATACTGCATGGACTATTCAGGTTATTAGAGGAGTGCTTTTGTGCGGGGTTAGTATCGCAATTGCTTGGATACTTAGCTTACTAAATACTACTGATTTCTGGAGACCAGACAGCGTTTATAGTAACGCGGAATTACCTCTGGTCATTGCTCTGTTGGCGTTAAGCCCTCTAATCGATGGTTTCAAATCCACTAATGTGGCCACTGCAAACAGGAATCTCAATATGGGTTCTCTAGCGATCGTGCAGGTGGGGAGTCAAGCGGCAGGCACACTGCTAATGATATGTTTAGCAATTGCTAACCCTTCAATTTATGCGCTAGTCTTTGGCGGTATTTTCTCACGGTGTGTCTTTCTGGTTTGTAGCCACTATTTTCTAGCCGGTCAGCGGAATCGGTTTATGTGGGATGTATCTGCGTTTAGGGAGATTTTTGGGTTTGGTAAGTGGATCTTTTTGACATCAATACTGGGATTCTTATTAGCTAGCGGCGATAAGTTATTACTCGGTGGCCTCACCAACCCAGCTAATTTGGGTCTGTATTCTTTAGCTATGGCTTTAATTTCTATACTAGTAGGTATAAGTAATAAAATAGTAGGAAAGGTAGGTTATGCGGCTATAAGTGAAATCGGGAGAGACAGCCCTGATAGGGTTAAGGAGATTTACTACAGAATAAGATTCCCCCTAGATGTCGTTGTCATGTTTATAGCTGGAATTATTTTTATGACTGGACAGAACATTGTAGGGATACTCTATGACGATAGGTACCAATATGCAGGCCATATTGTTGAGGTGCTATCACTGTCCCTCGTTTTTAACCGCTATGGCTTGTTTTCCAAGGTTCTGTCTGCCTTAGGGCGACCTGAGCTAAATGTTGGCATCAATGTCATAGGTATTCTTTTCCTTTACGGAGGTCTTCCCTTAGTTTTTTTTATGTATGGATTTGAGGGGACACTTTGGTTTATCGCATGTCACAAGATTTTTGCTCTTCCTTTGATTTTTTATTATAAAGTGAAGCTTAATCTATGTAGCTATGTAGGCGAAGTTAAAGGGCTGGCATTCCTATTCGTCGGTATGCTAACCGGAAAATTAGGTAGTACCATAGTTGATATTATTATGAATTAGGGGTTTCTATACAGAGACTATCAATAATCTTAGAGCCATTGTAACTAGGCGCAATATATCTGATGTTCTCGAAGATTGTGACTTGGTAGAGATTACAAATAATACTTTCCGGTCACCTATCACATTATGTGAATCCCAATATTCCGACTGCTGCAATATGTGATTATTATTGAGTCAATTAAAATAATTTAGGATTAATTGGTTTGAAACTGAACTTGAAGTTAATTATTGGTTTGATGATCGTATCTCTAGGCGTCAGTGGCTGTAAAACCAGCCCAGCGGAGCTTAGTTCGGATCCTGCGAGTATTACAGTAACCGCTACAATACGAAGTGCTGAAGCCACCGAGCATGAGGTTGTGGACGACAAATTAGACGCTATTATTAGTACCGCAGACAAATCCGTACCGGTAATTAATGAAGTAGTAGCGCAAGAGATTGAAGCAGGCGAGTTCAATCTCTATCCCAGAGAAACAAATGGTTGGGATGAATCCGGTTGGTCGATTATAACCCCCGCTGATGACTCAAGATTAATATATGTAAGTAACTCGACCGGTGACGATGCAATTGCTGAATTCTATGCACCCTCTGATGTCAATGACGTGGGTATACCTGGGAATATTAGGCCCTTTAAGACCATTGAAATGGCTTTAAGCAAAGCGAGAGAGGGATTCCCTGATTGGGTATTACTTAGGCAAGGAGATACTTGGGTTGTTGACGATGTTTTAAAGCTGAAGAGAGGTAGGTCAACCTCTGCAAGAGCGGTAATAAGCTCATATGGTTCGAGTGGCGAGCGACCAATTATTAAAAGTACGGCATCTGAAGCGATTCGCCTTTGGGACGGAGTGAACTTCGTGGTTATTAAGGGCATATCGTTATACGCATCGCATAGAGATCCAAACTCTTCGGAGTTCGTCGGGTGGGGATCTGTTCCGGATATTGTTGGAATCAGAGTCTATAAGAATTCGGAGGTATCAGGGATGTCAATTCTCCTTGAGGATTTAGCCATTAACTACTTTAGCTATGGTATGTCTATTATGGCGGTGGTGATATTGTAGGATGTGGTTATCCGAAGAAATATAATTACCAACTCGTACAGTGAAATAGGGCATTCACAGGGTATATATGCTGGTAAAGCGTCTGTGTTGTTGGAAGAAAATGTCTTCTATCACAATGGTTGGTATAAACAACAAGAGGGATCAGGAAATGAGGAGGCTGAAGGTCAGGCGACCATGTTTAATCACAATACCTATTTTCCGAAATCGCAGGACACGATATTCCGTAAAAATATCTTTATTGACGCCTCGAGCATTCATAATAAATGGACCGCAGATGCAAAATCTGAGGACGGCTTTGATTCAATTCAGTCAAAAAATATCGTAATTGAAAACAATGTCTATATTGGTGGGGAAATTGGTATTAGTGCTGGAGGTAATACGGATTATAATACTGGGTTCCGCTGGCAAAATATCACTATTTCAAACAATATTATGTTCTCGATTGGGCGCGATCGGCCGACCAATAGGACTCTCGGATGGTACATTGATGCGAGTGATTGGGATGGAGGGATGATTTGTGGAAATTATCTACTTCACAATAACAACTCGAGTGTCACTAATCTAAAAGGAATAGAAGTATCTGGCCATAGTTCAGATGTATTAGTTCAGAATAATCTTATTATCGGTCTGATTAATGGTAGCACCCACCCCAATGCTGCGGCCCTTTTGCTTACTGGGGATGAGTTTGAAAATATCCGGGTTGAGAGAAATGTCATTCAGATGGATGAAAGCTTATTAAGACCTGTGCGAGCTAATAGTCTTGTTGGGATCGACTTTGACCAAAATCGGTATTTCTCACAGGCTGAGGCGGACAATTGGTTTAGGGTTGACTCTACTGATTACAGTATGGAGGATTGGGAGTTGATTTCTGGGGAAACAGGCGCAATGAGTGGGCAATTAGAAGTAGTGAATCCTATTCGATCAATTGAGTCTTATGCATCGTCTGTGGGTTATACACTAGAGCAATTCAAAACTGAGATTCTAGGCCAGTCACGCTCGTTATGGAGTCAAGAATTTACAGCTGAAGCTATTACTGAATATATTAAAACGAGTTATGGCATATATAGCTGTGATTAGATTATTTTGTTTTTAGGGTTTAAATAAACTCCTGCCTACTAGCGTTTTCCTAACTATACTAATTATGTTTACAGTATATAACTTTGCGAATTTGAAGAGCAGGAAGCATTACTAATATGACGCATACAGCAATAAACAATACCCGCTTACTAATTAGGGATCTTCTATCATTTATAAGATGGAACTATATTGAAAAAATAAATCCAATTAGGGCACAAAAAATTTTTGTTGTGGGGTTATCAAAAACCGGAACAACCTCAGTTAATGACGCGCTAAATATTCTAGGGATTGAGTCCATACATTATCCACAGTTCTATCACCTATTTGACGGCGCCTTACGTTTTAACTGGCACTGGCGGTTTGAGAAAGCGAGAGCATTTAGTGACATACCTGTCGTCGCTTTTCTTGATCAATTGTTAGTTAAATATCCTAATAGCTATATTATTTACACCAGTAGAAAGAAAGATACTTGGCTCAAGTCATGCGAGAAGCACTTTGCGCTTGCGTCTATAAACGCGACTGGAGAAGCTCTGCGCTACAAGATATATGGGAGTCCAGTATTCGTTAGTGACTTGTATTCACTAAAATACGACCGACATTCCGAATTCATTAAGGAGAAATTTAAAGATCACGCCCAGTTTTTAGAAATTAAGCTTGAAGATGCAGACAAGTGGGGGCCGCTATGTAAATTACTAGAAATACCCGTCCCAAACGTGGATTACCCCCACTCTAATAAACGACAAGACGGAAGGGCTCTCTAACTAATGCTATATATTTTTGTATTGTCGCTAAGGGATGAAAACTTATTTTTGCAGATGACGGTAATTTCAGCGACGCTTTTACGGAGGAATAGCCCCAACGCGAAAATTATTATAGTAGTCGATGAATACACTAACCTCACACTTTACCCTATAGAATATGGTCTATTAATAGATTTGGATGTTGAAATATTAGTTATACCTACAGGACATTCAGATTGTGTTTTGAGTAGTCGGTTTATTAAATTGTCACTCCCAGAGATCGTTAATGAACGATTCTGGTACCTAGACGGTGATACCCTCCCTCTTGCTAATTTGGATGTCGTGAATATTAGCTGTGATATTGCAATGGTTAGGGATTTAAACAGGGGTCAATCTAGTTACGCTCTTAATAAGGGAAGAATTGCCAATTGTGAGGTGATGAAATGGCCTGTACCGCTATATCCCTACTACAATTCAGGAGTCATCTTTGCAAATAAAACATCTCGAGTTAGAGAAGTTTTTAACTATGCGAAAGAGATTTGGTTGACTGCATGTGAGCGAGGGGTTAGATGTGGAGATCAACTGCCTCTAAACATAGCCATTCAAAAAGACCATAATATCAATATCGTCTTACTTGACGATGCTTACAACGCTCAGATTCGTGCAGCCCCAAGTTTAGCATCTACTGCTAAAATTCTGCATATTTTTTCGGGGTCTATTGCTAAGCATGATGACACAGTCCTGCATACTTTAATTGACGGTTTGCGGAACGATTCTATATTGAGGGTTGATGTGATAGATAGGCTGCTGAGTACTCGGAACCCCTGGGTCAAGGGCTCTAGGGAGGCGAGGCTCTTTCTAATTCGGAAGGTGCTTTTAAAATTCAAGTCTTGATTTGATGAATCATTTGGTTGGACTAGGATGAATTCTTTTTAAGGTGCTGGATTCTTCGACGGAAAGTCGTTTCAAAGTCGTTGTCTTTTGCAAGCGCTATAGACGCCTGTGCTTTGGTTTCCAATAGATGTCGATTTCTGTCCAAATGGACTATTGTCTCCACGATGGTTTCAGTGTCGTTTATCGGGGCAGACCATCCAATATCCTTTTTAGATAATAATCCAATAAATGCCTCGTTTGCATATCCTACTATTGGTACGCCACAAGCTAACGTTTCGATGTACGTGCATGATGGATCGCCCTGTTTATGGAGGCATATAAAGAGGTCGGTATTCTCCTTTAGTGCAGGTAATAGAGCCGAGTGGAAATCTACGGAGCCCTTTAATATAACCTTATTACTGAGTTTTTTATCATCAATTTGCGTTTTCATACACGTTATTAGGTCACCAGTGCCGTATATAGACATCACAAATTTTACTCCGACTCGCTCTAATAATTCTGCGACTTTAACTAGATCGTTCGCTCCCTTTATTTTAGTTAACCGTCCTGAAAACGCTAGTCTGAGTGGTCTTTTTAGTTTTAGATACTCTATTCTCTGATTAAGTTCGACCTGTGTAATTATTTCATTGGGCTTGACACGGTTGTCAAGGTAAAGAAGATTATCCTTAGTTTCAGAGGCATACTTGTTAAATGAAGGCACTCCATTAGCTTGTATCCCATCAGCGATGGAAAATGCCTTTAACCGTCGACTTTCTTGTAGAAGAGCGGAAAAGGAGCGTTTTAGTCGGTGTAAAAGTGATGGTGCATTAAGAGTTACAATCTGAAGTCGAGTTTTTAATGTGTATTCAATGATGTAAATGCAACGAATTCCTTCTTGTTGGCATAATGAGCTGATGTGAAGCAATTCTTGATTGTCTGCAGATGCCAGGACGGTATTTGCTCCAATTAAGTGTGTTGTCGATATTTCTTTGCAACTGCCAACTATCTTTAATTTAAAACGAAGATCTTTTTCGTCAAGCTTTATGAGACCAAAATCTGGTGTGTCTTGGTTGCTTTTCCTCATAACACATCTAATATGCCCGGGCCAAAGGCTGCAGTATTTCATTAGGCCATCATAGAATTTCCGGTCGAAAACTAGCTGGTTCGATTCAATCCAGACGGGAACAGAGGGCAATATAGTAAGTATCATAGTCTTGACTTCAAGTTTAAATCACAGCAGTAATTTTTTTACTATACTTTAATTTCAGCAACCTTAAAAATAATTTTGATGAAAGTAAGTATTGTGATAGTTAATTTTCGGACACCGCAGCTAGTTATTGATTGTTTGAATGCACTAGATAACCCCAGTATTGTCCGTTTCAATACATTTATAGTAGACAATAATTCCGGTGATGGCTCGACTGAAATATTGGACTCATGGATAAGGGCCTCAAAATGTGCGAGTGACGTTAAGCTAATAGCAAATAATTGTAATAATGGATTCTCTGCCGGTAACAACATTGGCATCAAGGAATCAAAGGCTGACTTTATTTTGTTACTTAACAGCGACACCATCGTCCGCCCTAATGCTATCGATCACCTCGTCGAAACTTTAACCGACAATCCCAGTATAGGTTTAGTCAGTCCTCGCCTTGAATGGCCAGATGAGCAGCCCCAAGAAAGCTGTTTCCGCTTCCATCGCCCTATTAATGAGTTTATTAGATCAGCCTGTACGGGGCTAATTACCAAGCTGCTTAAGTGTTATGAGGTACCGATTCCTGTGGGCGACCGAAATTCTTATCCAGAGTGGACCAGCTTTGCTTGCGTGATGATTCGCAGGGAGGTCTTTGAGGATATAGGGCTCTTAGACGAAGGCTTCTTTATGTACTTTGAAGATGTCGACTTTTGTAAGCGAGCGGCCCAAAAAGGCTGGGGTATCCTACATAATCCAATGGCTCGGGTCGTGCATCTGCGCGGTGGGAGTTCTCCCGTAAAGAGCCAAACAGCTAAAAAGAAGCGTCTACCACGATATTTTTATGAGTCGCGTGCGCGCTATTATCATAAGCACTTCGGAAGATTTGGTCTATTTCGTGCGAATATGTTTTGGCACTTAGGTTGGTTGATTGCCATGGTTAGAAAGGTTGTTAGTCGTTCCTACCAACCCAATATCTGTGAGAGCCAGTGGCGTGATATCTGGTTTAGCTTTACAAACCCATCAAAGCCCTACACTCATCCGGACAGTAATAGGTGATCGATTCTAATGCAGGGATTTGATTTTCTGGCGCTTAATATTGGATTATTGAGCTCTTTTCGATAAGACGTTTAGCTCCGATACGACTGAGATGGTTATCATCAAAATAAAGCGCCTGGCCATTGATAGCGGCAGGACAGTGTTTTGAACTGCATAATGCATCAAAAGGTTTGATGGCTATCAGATTGCCATGTTGAGGCAGTGAGTCAAACTTCTCAAGAATGTAGGCATTACGCTCCAAATAGTATGTACGGCTAGTAGTTTCTTGTAGGTTAGCAAGGGGCTCCTTGTTAAATATAGACAAGGGTGTTGCTAGCTTAATTATATTTGCTGGTAGTTCAGGGATTGGGTAAAGCAGGTAAACGTGTTTATCCGCATTGAGTAATTGCTCGATAATGGCGTATAGACTATCCCAATAAACTTTCCTTGGATCAGAAATTTGGCCCTCTTTTCTTGATAGAGCGGTATATTCGATACTAGGTATTTTATTGGGAAGATTAGGATAATCGTTAGTTTGCCCACCAAATAGAAAACTACTATACCGAAAACCGACCAAGACATTTTTGATGGATTGTTCAGCCTTTAAATATTCGAGAGACTGGCCTATCCAGTCAGAACAACCCAGTTTTTCTGTATCGAAGTATAGAGCGGGAGGGCATCCACTAAAGCTTAGGTGGAGAACTCCTTGCCCAGATGGTTGGAGAATCTCGGCTAAGGCCAATGTTGTTTCGACTAGATGGCTGTCACCAAAGGTTGCCCATTG
>Ga0209304_1001845_pt1 | contig 12166 bp, 11 predicted proteins | sample COGITO_mtgs_1004_4_FD_184789 | JGI IMG/M metagenome (GOLD analysis project Ga0209304, IMG submission 184789) | Pelagic marine microbial communities from North Sea - COGITO_mtgs_100423 (SPAdes) (version 2) | ecosystem: Environmental > Aquatic > Marine > Epipelagic ...
AAATAAAAAACCCCCGCACTATCGTGCGAGGGTTTTTTATTTGGTGGAGCCTAGCGGGATCGAACCGCTGACCTCAACACTGCCAGTGCCCCTTGCATAGTATTTTATTGTTAAATATCAATGATTTAATACGCTGACTGTTGTGCAAACAGGCTATTAATAGCAGTAAAGGGCAGAGGTTTGGACACACTAATGGACACACCTGTTCTTGATCTAGCCTGACAATTTTTAATTAACTATTTGGGCTTCACTATTAATATCACTCGTGTTATTAGTTACACTACGCAACTTGCATGGATAAGTCTGCTCATAGAGTAATCTTTCCTCGAAATCTATAGCCAAAGCTACTGCCGCAAGTAAGATAACGATTTTCTAATTTCAGCACTTCGTTTACTGAGAATGCCCAATATATCCCGTTCCTTTTTTTCAAAAGCAACAATTGCAATTCGATCATCAGGCAGTATGTCAAAAATAAGATAGTGCTTTCTGGCACCGTAAATTTTTAGGCCTGTGCCCGCGAGCTGACTAATAAGGATTGATATAAAAACTATGATGTTTCGCATAAGGAATTTAACGTTGCACTATGGGGCAGCTGAAACGAAGTGTAAGCTGTCCCAGCCAGCTTGCTGGCGACATAAGTGCCTTGTTAAATTTAGTCTCGCATACTATCTATAAAGGCTACCAAATTGGGGAAGTCAGGCCCCTTCAGTATGTCCAGTTTATTGGATGTTGCCATTAATATGCTTTTTCTAGCTTTATTCAATCGCCTAAGTTGAGGCACCACTTGAGAATCAACCTTAGCAGCAAAATCATACATATCTTTGAATTTTCGAGGAATCTTATACCCTTTGTTGGAGCTGGCGATTAGAACATTTGCATCTCTAAGTTTTGCGATAACACTAGACCTAAATATTTGCTCAGATATTCTTCCATATCCGCTTTCGCGGAGATGGCTCATAAGCGCATGGGTCGGAACGTAGTCTAGCGCATTGTTCCAATGGCTTTGGAATAACAGAAAATCAAGAGCGCAGACCTGCATCTTCGTATCGTCATCATGATTATTTCGATTCTTTTCCAAGAAAACTGCTGCCTGATTAAAAGCATAATCCATAATACCTTGATCGAACTCACCGAGATGTGTATCAGCGTTTAGTTTTGGTGAGTACTTAATAGGCCATTCATCGACACCAACAGACTTTGATTTAATTAGTTCAAGGTACTTTTCTCTTAGTGCGACACCAGACTTGCCTTCATATACCTGGGCTAAAGTACCCGCAATAAAGTCAGCAATTTGAACACCAACATAGCCATTGCTTGGAACTAGCTCAAACGTTGACTCGAAAAACAAATCAGGAACATGATTGTTATCAACATAGGCCTTCAGCGATTTAGAAAACTCCTGATCTCCCGTTTCATCAGCTAGAACTCGAATATCTGCGTAGTGCTGAAACAAGGAGCCATACACCTTACCATTGAGATTTTTGACAAAAGATTTCTTATATTGATAGCCGCTATCTTTATATATTTCACCTTTGTCCACTGCTAATGCATAAAATGTAAACTCTAAATTTAAGATATCTTCCAATATTTTAATTCTTCGTTTGTGATCTGTTTTTGCCCTTACTTTCGAAGATTTCATTTCACTACTTTGAAAGTGCTTAGATCTAATCGCATCTGCATCATTAACAAATTGATCATTATTAACTGCGTCGACGATAATCGCACACACGATGAAGTACGAAGACGCTCCCGACTTAGATGTGTCTAAATCGTGATTTCCAGATTCATCTATATATGCGATCTTTGGAATCATCACTCATCCCTGATTAGAAATTTAACGCCGCCAGCAGGGGCTGGAGCACGCAGTGCGGAAGTCCCTCTGGTTGGCTTTGTTGAACGAAGCCGCTATGCGGCAGAATTCAAAAACCTGATTCATGAGCGATAATTCCTCTACGTACTCCGCCCGAGTACGACAACTAGAGGAATTACCCATGAACAAAGCACAGCAAAAAAGGTTCGATTCACTGTACGAGAATCATGTTAACGCATTGCTCCGACAAGGCAAGGCCGAAAACACCATAGACGCGTATTCTCGCGCTGTACGCCGCATCACTGAATACTATGATCTATGCCCTGACCGGTTAACCCAAGAACATCTTAAAGAGTATTTCACCGCTCTCGTCAAAAGCCATTCCTGGAGTACCGTTAAGGTCGACCGAAATGGACTTCAGTTCTTCTACAAGCACACCCTTAACAAAGAATGGGCCTGGGTCGACATCATTAAACCGCCCCAAAAGAAAGTACTGCCTGACATCCTCACTGTAAAAGAGGTTGAACGAGTGATCAACGGCACACGAGAACTTCGCTATCAAACCTTTATCTTGACCACCTACAGTATGGGCTTGCCACGGCGAATTTACGCTAACGCTAACTCATTGATTTTATTAGCTCGGATCGAATTCATAACCCTGATGTTTCCTAGCTTGTGGTTTAGCGTAAATTCGCCGTGTGGGCTTGCGCTTAGGCGAGACATTGAACTTAAAGGTTGGTGACATTGATGGGGAGCGAATGAAAGTGCACGTACGCCAGGGAAAGGGAAAGAAAGATCGCTTTGTCACGTTGCCCAAGGCAAGTTTAGTGGCCCTACGACAATACTGGGCTACGCACCGGAATTCTAAGTTACTTTTTCCTGCAGGCAAAACGCCCGAAGTGCAACACTCAGCCAAAATAGTGATGGATCGCGGCGGACTTCAAAAATCGTTCAAAGTTATCGTTAGGGGCTGCGGGATTCGCAAGCCTGTAACGACCCACAGTTTGCGCCACTATATTCCCTTCGCCACTGTTACGGTGCTCACCTTGTGGAAGCCGGCCTGAACTTGCGTGCAATACAGCACGAGATGGGGCACGAATGCCCAAAAACGACGGCGCTGTATACGCAACTCACCGATGTAACCCACCAAAACACAGGCCAGCTAATCAATCGCCTTGTGAATCGCCTGAATCTCAATCTTGATGGGGAGGTGTAATGTGGAATTCTCAACGATCGCCCAGCAATACCTTCCTCGATTTAAGGCGCGCCACGGCGCTTCAACCACGAAGGATCACTGGTCTGCACTGAATGCCATTCTCGGCTGCCGAACAGCGCAGTATGGCCAGATGCAGCTGTCTTGCAATGGCTGTGCGGCGCACAGTAATCGCTACCTCTCTTGTGGCCATCGGTCATGCAACCAATGTCAAAACCACTGCACAGACCAATGGCTTGCGAGACAGGAGCGTAAATTGTTGCCTGTCGAGTATTTTATGGTGACATTCACGCTGCCTTTTGAATTGCGAGCGTTGGCTAAAACGAACCAAAAACGGGTTTACTCAATTTTGTTCCAGTGCGCCGTTTCAACGCTGAAAGATTTTGGTCTCAACGAAAAAGGCTTAGAAGCGGAGCTGGCTATGACCGCCGTTTTACACACCCATACAAGACGGCTGGAATATCACCCACACGTGCACATAATTGTACCCGGAGGCGGCGTCAATAAACTGCGCAACGAATGGAAAAAGGTCAAAGGGAAGTATCTCTTTAATGGTCGAAAATTGGCTTCAGTGTTTAGAGGGAGAATGCTCTCGGCACTAAAGCAGTCAGGCTTAATGCCACCACCCACTCCTACAAAGTGGGTGGCTCAATGTCAACATGTTGGCCGAGGTTTGCCGGCGTTGAAGTATCTGTCCCGCTATCTCTATCGCGGAGTAATCAGCAATAAAAATATCCTGTTCGATGATGGAACCTTCGTGACATTCCAGTACAAAGATAGCGGTACAGGGAGAACTATGACTAGGAAGATGCAGGGAGAAGACTTTATTGCCTTAGTGTTACAGCACACTTTACCAAAAGGGTTTAGGCGATCGAGAGACTACGGTTTTTTGCATGGCAATGCTAAGCGAATATTAAAAATCGTGCAGTGGGTTCTGCAAGTTGCTATCGCTAAGATTCCTGAAATCGTAAGGCCGAAGTTTATCTGCACGTTGTGCCGTGCGACCATGTCGATCACAGGCATTTTTTATCCGAAGCGTACGCTCGAATAGAAGATAGGGCTAGGCCCTCCATTCATCCTGCAAGGAGGTAAACATACTATGGAAACATAGGAAGTTTTTTGTCGCCCACGTTGGCGAGGCTTTCTCTCGCCCTCATAAAATAGCGATGGAAAAAATCGTCGCTACTCCAGTCAGATTCATTTTACTTATTTACTATAGAGAGAGACGGCTAGACCGGGCTCATTCAACAATAGGATAGGTCGCGGCTGCGCGCGACATATCCTTATTCGTTATGCGAGACTGGTTTCAACCATATATGGATACCTAATACCTATGTCCTTGAGTACCAGTTTTACTACCTCTTCTTTCTCGATCTTATATTTTCCGGGTCGAAACAAATTGATTATTTCCAATGTTTCTTCATTGGGATTATTTTTATTAACCTGCATTTCCGAGTATACCTTTAACCAACCCAGATACCTATAACACGCGGCATCAACGGACAACATGTGAGCATCATTCTTTGATTTCAATATTTTTCTTGCCAAATGGTTCATTTGGTGAAGAGGGTTTTGCTTGATTTCGCTGCCTTCAATCTTTCCAAAAACATCCTTTCTGGGGAGGTTCACTAAATAATTTTTTGAAAAAATTACGTCCATTATTCCCACATCCACCCAGCAAAGCGGGTTGTCGTGATAGTAAATACTTAGAACGAAACCATATTGAAAGTGAACGCCAAGCTCGACAATCTCCAAATTCTCTATTTTGTGCAGATCACTCAGAATTTTATGATAAATCCTGAAAGCAGATTTAACATCAAAAACAAAGATTATATCTAGGTCACTTGCGTTTGTTGGCTGCTTATTGGGATTGCCATAACTACCAACTAAGGAAATTGATACAGGCTGACTACCGACAATTGCTTCTATAGGTGCAAGAAATCGCAAGAAATTCTTGGGGATAAAGTCAATATTCATAATTTTACGAGGAGCCTCTTTATCTTATATGCCGTATTTTCAACATCTAGCTCCGTAGTATCAATAACATGGCACACATGATTATTCATCGAATTATAGAGAGGGTTGTTTTTTAGCCAATCCAGCAACTGTGCCTCGGTGTTGATGGTTGACTTAGACTTTCTGCTTTCAGACGTCACGCGACTAAGTAATTCTTCATTGCTTGCCGTTAGCAATACGTATTTGGTCTCCCATCCTGAGTCTTGGAATTTTTTTTCGACACTCTCAAAGTACGTCCAGTTATCCGGACGCCTCAAGACGTTAGTAGATATAAGTCCGATGATATCACTATTGTTAAGAACCTCTTCGTAGAAGGAGTGCCGTAAGACATCACGATAGACTCGAAATTTAGCAGTTCCATAGCGGTGTATCAGGGCAACCAAATCCACAATTTTCGCGTTATCAAAAACAGGATAATCAATTAGCTGAGATAAAAGTTTAGCAGTTGTAAATTTTCCTACGCCGGGACAGCCTAATATCAAAACGTGTGTTTTTCGGAGCATTACGTTCATGCTCAACTAGTCAGTACTAACAGCAAGATAAGGCTTATTGGTACTTGGTTGAAGACCAACATCTATTACCAGGTGGCCATCCGACCTTGTAGTTAAACAATTTCGCTGAATAGCTGTATTGCTCGAGCGACTATTCACACTCCAGCCCGAAGCGTGTCCAGAATATCTCGAAGTAGCATCCGTATCTTGAACTTTCCCATCACTAATAAGGCATATCCTTGGTGTCATCTTTCCAAATATATCTGAGAGATACCCTGATTCGCGACCATGATGACTGGCAAGGAATACATGTGCATCTTTAATTGCGGCCGCAAATTCATAATTGTTAAGTAATGAGTTCCATGATGCTGGTTCATTATCTCCTGGAATGACAACCTTTATACCATGATAAGAAAAAACAACGACACCACTGTGGTTGTTTATATTTGATGCGCCACATTCTCTTGAGGCAAATTTTTGAATGCTGACACCGCCACTAACCGCTGGATCACCAACTAACTCACCATCGGAAATTTTCCCGGTGAATCTAGCGTTCATTTCAAAGTAAGTATCAAGTTTTTTTGTGTATGTTTTCTGGTTTGCCTTTCTAACATCATCTTCTGTGAGCCAACTAGGTCTCCACAATTGCCTGATTTCAAATCCGTGCGATGTCAAATTATCAATTTCATCAATATGGTCGCCATGAGGATGAGAAATAATTAATTTATCAATTGTTGAAGTTTGACCTCTCAACCACTCAAGCGGAGAAAATTCTTTTGAACACCCAAGATCAATCACGACAACTTGCCCGTTCGGCGTGAATGCATGAATGGCGTGACCATGCGCAACATTATGTACTATTATTTTTAGCGACATTAAATTCTCCTTAAGCTCGGTTTATTGTGATACTTCCTACATGGCCATTTAAACCACAATATACCCCTGAAATTTCATTTTCAGACTCATTAATTCTTACAAAGCTCATTCCGCTGTCTTTAGATCCATTAGTTCGCTGAACCTCGTAAATGCCTACAATCGCATCCCATGTCCTATGTTCGTCAATTACCTCTCCTAATATAAAATGCGACTCAGCTATTTTTTCTCCCGTGTCTGAATAACCAACCTGATACCAATCTATGTGAGTAATAGACTGAGCTATTATCACTTCAACTCGGTTCTCTTGCGGAACGGAATTATTGTGGGTGTTGCGGAAAACTTTGCCTTCCCACTTTCCACTGTAGTCTGTTGGAAAACCTAGAAGTCTGCCTAACCACGTTTTCCATATCCAGCGCTTGGTAATTAATTCTGCTGCTAGAACTGCGATAACAACGATTCCCATTCCCTGCAAAACGATTTGAGCAGAAGACCAGCCCACTCGAATCCACAAAATCAGAGAAAGAACTAACACTATGACTAGTGCTACTATATTTACAGACATTCTATGTATTCTGTGGTTTGCTTTTACAGCCATTTAAACATCCCATTTATACTCAATTGTGAAGTTCGGTGATGCGCATAACATTTGTATACTACGCATGCGCGCTTTGCCACTTTTGATATCTGCGGCGCATACGTAACATGTTGAATTAATTGAGTTTTTTTGACCAACACAATATTCCCTTTGTGTAAAGTGAGCATGCCTCATATCCAAACTAAGGGGGTCTTATTATCTACCCTGGAAAAGGCGCTAACTCTTTGATTTTATTGCGTTACGCGATCAACGCCAGCGGCTAAACGCGCGCTTGCTCAGTATAAAGCGCGCATTTTATTTGGCAACGCCTTATTACAGCTGTATATAAATACAGTATTTGCAGTAATGTAATTATGCCCAGTCCACTTATAGAGTCCGTAAGACAGCCCGGTATCAAACCGGGCCTTTTTGAACTATCACCTTCCTTCCTGCATATCAGGCATATTGCTTTACTGTTCTTCAGCCATGGCAATAAACATCTCAACGTCAGCGCAATCAATACTCAAGCATGAGGCCATAATATTGTAAATATAGGGTTTATCTTTCTCTGCAAGTTTGTGCATGGCTTTTAAAAACACTGATTGCCGAAGCTTTTTATCTACAGAATAGTTTTTCCGCTCCTCAGCCCAGGCCTCTTTCAGATTGAGGCTGACATAGCGCAGGGTATCTCCCAGCATTTTAGCCTGCCAGAAAAAAGCATCGGCAGCATTGGTGGAAATTCCTCCTCGGTCACTGGTTTCATCAAGGTTTAAGTGCTTGAATAAATCCACCAGATATTCTGCATTATGTAGAATATCCAGACAGCTTAAGTAGGACGGTGAATGGGGATCATGAATTAGTGGATGGCTTAATAATTCATAATGGGGAGGCGCCAAGGGCGCTGATTGTGTAGAATCGCGGTCGATCATGACTGATACCTCACGTATCGGTTGTGGTAAGTCGTTTATCTGGTGTGTTTGCGCACGCCAGATAGGCGCATTATTTAAATAAAATTCTTAATCAAAACAGTCTTTCACAGTACTTTTTCGTGTTAATCACCTTCTTATTGTCAGTGGGTTAATTGCTTATGTACGCGCTGCACCTTCTTTGGGTTGTATATACCTCTAAAAGCAATACACTATCCTAATTATTCAAGCTAAACAAGTATATATAAATATATTATATTTAATTATAGGTTTTTTTTATGAATTCACGACAGTGCCGTATGGCGCGAGTAGGGTTGCAGTGGACGGTACAGCAGCTTTCGGAAGTATCTGGTGTTAATAAAAATACCATCAGTCGATTTGAGCGAAATGAAGGGTCAAATTTGAAAACTGCTGAGGCGATAAAGGCTGCATTGCTTGCTACTGGACGTATTCAATTTGAAGGCGATTCGGGCGTTCAAGTTACCGATTAATCAGGCTTCAGTGACTGCAAGTAATAGTCATAACAGGTCGGGGTTATTCGGCTATTTAAAAGATGGGACGCAGGGAAAGCGGGGCTGGTAGCTAGTTTTAATTCCGTGCATTATCGCTGCTCTGTGTTTTAACGCTCGCCGGAGTTTGCCAGTCCCCCTGCAATTGTCCCAACCAATCTGCACTTTTGTTTCGTGCTGCAACAATATTTCTGATGGTTAACCAGTGCCGGTATCGGCTAGCAGGTTTGAGCTGTGGTGTTTTGTTTGTAAGGTACCAACATAGGTGCTTGACCTGGTATTGATAGGGCCCGACGTTAAATCGTTGCCAGATTGTGGCGGCAATAAGCTTTGCTCGTGTTGTGTGCTCTTTAACTTTAGTGCTCCGATTACCCTTTAATTTGCGGTTCAGTAAATGTTGCATATGTTGTTCTGCCTGGTGTTGGTTAGCTGGGCGCATGATTTCTCTGGGTTTGGCTTTGGATTTAACTCTGGGTTTAGCTCTGAATTTTGCTTTGGCTTAATAGTTGTTGGGTTATTTATTTGCTGCTACCGATGTAAGCCGCTATTACATCGGTTCGGCTGTGGCCGAGTTCCGCTGAAAGGATCGCCCTCGCCTGCTTATCCAGCTCTTTACACGCTTGCCGTTGCCCGGTAACCACCGGTGCAGGAAAGCCGGTTATTGATTGGTAGCGTTCACAGGCATAGGCTGCGCGCATATCGTGGAAACCGTTGATCGGTATTTCTTTGGTGGCCACACGCCATGCGAAATAGGCCTGATTGCGCCATTGTTTGTAGCTTTGCTTCGGTGGCATTAAATTTTGGCTGTTGTGGTGGTTTTCCAGTTCGGCGGCCTGGGTTAACAGGGTGAGTTGTTGTTTATTAACCGGCACCCAGCGATTGGCACCTTTTCCTCGACCCCCTTTGGTGCCTTTAATGATATTGATTTGCTTGAAGCGTTTAGCATCCTTTAAGGCTCGGTTGGCATTGAGTAAGGAGGCTTCTCTAAATCGTAAGCCAAATGTTCGTGTCAGATCCACAATTAATGCGATCCGCTGTTGACCGTTATTTTTTAGGTGACGAAGGGGTTCAACTGTTCCTGAACGTTCCAGCGTAACGGGGATGGTCGTGCGAACATTCGCTCGATGGCCTACCCATTGGGCAGGTTTGATACTGAGCAGCTTATCTTTGCGCATGGTTTGTAAAACTACATTGACGCTGGAGAGCAGGTTTTGTCCGTAGGCTACTTTAATATCACCACCTTTGACTAAGGCGCTGACATAATTGGCATACTGCTGTAAAACCGTTTTATTGATCTTTCTTGCATCGTTAATTCCATTTGTTTTCAGGTATTGGGCAAACTGATTCCAGCGTTCTTCATGGGTGGCTTTTGTCGCAAAGTGGCCTTTCCCATAACGGTCTGCCAGGGCATTTTTACCGGCCCAGGCAATTTGTTTTCCGTATCCGTAATTTCGTGTTCCGCCAACGTTGCCCATTGTTAACCCTGAATTTGGTAAGTGTTAAACCAGATAAGTTCTGGTCGGACTTGGCTGATACGCTCAACCGGCGGCTGTTTTTTATTCAAAAACAGCGAGGACAAGTACAACGACTGTATGCCTGGCACGCCTAAACAGTATGAACTGCGGGTTGCGTGCTGTGCCTGTCATCAAGCGAAAAAGCGTTGTTTGAGTGATGGCCGCATAGGTTGTTGGGTTAGCGTTTTTATGATCTTTTGTATTGGCGGTGTGGCTGCTAATACGTTGTTTTGACGACGATTATTGCCGGGTTTTCAGACCCGTCTCTGTGTAAAGAGCCACAGAGACGGGTTGGCGCATCGCTGCCGGTTTCTCATTTTTGCTGGCATCACCTCCTTTGGGTGTTTGAGTTAATGAATGGGTGAGTTGTGAATGGCTGTGATCCTGGATTAATGGGTTAAACAGGGATCAGATCATTCACGGCATGGTTCCACAGGAACTCATGTGCCTTTTTGTAGATTGCACAGAAAGGACTTTTTTACAGCTAGGTCTGTAGCTGCCACAGATAAGTACGGCTACTAAAACATTAAGTCTGTGGCCATCACCTTAATAAACGGTTCAAACTGAATAGAAAGTTTTTTGCTTATGGTGGCGACACTCGCCCTGCGACTAAAAGCACGGGTTCAATAAAGTTTCTGCACGGTGTGAACCGTTTTTCTATTGTTTTGGCCTTCCTGGCTCATAGCATGGACGCTATACATAAAGAAGGAGAGGCGGAATGCTATTGAAAGTCCTGAGGCCAAGACTGTCAGGCATACTTAGGGCATGGGCGGCAGCCAATGTCTAGTTTGCAGGCCTATACTTATTCACAAGCAGCGATGCTTCTCTCTTGTTCAAAAGACACGATTACCCGCATGTGTATACAGGGAAAGCTTCACCGTATTTATTTACATTCACGTTCACCTCGTATCCCGAAATGGTCAATTGATCATTACCTTGAATCTCAAATAGCTCCGCATTATGATTGTCAGCGCACAACAGCCAGCGCTATGAATGGAGAAAGCGTATGGCTAAAATCTATGCAAGAGAAAGATCAACGTATTGGTATGCGTTGTTCAAGTCGCCGAAAGGTGGCAAGACTCGCCGATCAACTGGTATTCCAGCGCAAGAAAAACTCAAAGAACAGGCACAATTAAAAGCGAATCAGATAGAACTTGATGCGTGGAACGGGTGGAATCCGAACCAGGAAAATGCTTATGACTTTGAGGATCTTATGCTGGCTTATACCAAAGATCGCGAGTTGGGTAACGCGGATCTTAATTGTATCAATCAACTTCAATGCTATTTTTCGGGAATAATCTTAAATAGCCTTGGGGCAAAAGATATAAACGGATACAAGCAATACCGCAAAAAGAGTAATCGAAAAGACGGCACTGTGCGTAGGGAACTGGCAGTATTTAGCGCGGCCATAAATTATGCACGAAGAGAATGGGATTGGGATATTCCCAATCAAGTGGCTAACCGAAAACCCGCAGAGTCCAGGGGGCGCATTAGGTGGTTAACGCACAAAGAGGCGAGGCAATTGTTGGTTCAAGCGAAAAAAAGTGCCTATGCACCACACTTGGCTGACTTTGTTGAACTAGCGTTGCAAACCGGTATGCGAAAGCAGGAGATATTAGGTTTAGAGTTTTCTCGCATTGATTTAGAAAAAGATGTGATTTATCTGAACCCTGAAGACCAGAAAAACAGTCAGTACAGCACGATACCTATGAGTAAGACCGCCAAGCAGGTTGTTTTGCGTCGAATTAAGGTTAACGCTGAATTTTTTGCATCTTCACCTTATCTCTTCCCTAGCAAAACGGGTCATATCAAGGATATTAAAAGAGGGTTTGCTTATGCTTGTAAACAAGTGGGCATTTTTGATTTTCGTATCCACGATTTGCGCCATACATTTGCAAGTTGGTTAGTACAGGAAGGTGTGAGTATCTATGACGTAAAACACTTATTACGACATAGCTCTACAGCAGTAACAGAAAAGTATTCACATCTACCGCCAGAAACTACAAGGAAGGCCGTTGAAAGACTGGACACACTATTGGACACACCACAGGGTTAAAAAACCCATGCGGCATGTCTAAAAGAGGATAAAGTACTTATAAATCAAGGAGTTATTGGTGGAGCCTAGCGGGATCGAACCGCTGACCTCAACACTGCCAGTGTTGCGCTCTCCCAGCTGAGCTAAGGCCCCAAAAAGGAAGCCGCATAATAGGGATCAGTTTGTACCAAGTCAAGTGCAT
>Ga0209304_1001854_pt1 | contig 12123 bp, 7 predicted proteins | sample COGITO_mtgs_1004_4_FD_184789 | JGI IMG/M metagenome (GOLD analysis project Ga0209304, IMG submission 184789) | Pelagic marine microbial communities from North Sea - COGITO_mtgs_100423 (SPAdes) (version 2) | ecosystem: Environmental > Aquatic > Marine > Epipelagic ...
GCTGCGTCGCTTTGCTCCTAGTCCAAGATGCATGCATCTTGTCGAACAGGGGTTCTTATCGAGCCTTTGGGAGAGCCAATAAAAAACCCCAGCCGAAGGCTGAGGTTTGTTATTGGTGCACCCGGAGTGCACCCACGTCTTGCTCGATTGCTGCAAAGCCTTTACCTACGCACACCCTGCCATCATTGGCCTAAAGCATTTTATTGTCAACCGCCTTTTGATCATAGTTGTGTGTACATTTGTGTGTACATGGCTGAACCTCTAAAAAGAGGCAGGGGGCTATTCCATACGGGGCGGGGAAGCCTGCTGTGGGCTTGTGATTGTTACTGTTCCTGCACAGACACAAGTTAGGCTGATTTCAATCCTCCTTTTAAATCAAACCAATTTTGGTATCTTAGAATAGTTATTCGATATACCATAGCGACTGAAGAAGCCTCTATAGTGACTGACGAAGCCCCTATAGTGACTGAGTCTACGTTAACGGGCAAAGTAATCGATGGCTATATTTCAGGCGCAACAGTGTGTTTGGATTTAAATAATAACTATACCTGCGATTCTGATGAGCCAAGTGCAGTTTCAGGTGCGGGTGGCTCTTACACGTTTACCTATGAGGGGACGATCCCAGAAGGTATTCAAATTCTTGCTGATATCCCGATTGGAGCGGTTGATGAGGATCTTGGCCCTGTCAACAAACCTTACAGCATGTTGGCGCCTGCTGCGAATCCAGAAGTCGTAACGCCTCTAACAACATTAGTGTCTCAAGAAATTCAATCTTCAGCAGGGCAATTGACGCCAGAGGAAGCTGAGACATCAGTCAAGTTAATGCTCGGCATAGATGAAAGTGACAGTCTATTGGGCAATGATTTTGTAGCCAATGTAGATGCCGACCTTCAAGAAAAAGCTACTTTTATTGCTGAGGTGTTAGCTGTGACAAAAGACGCGATAACTAGCAACCCTGCAACTTCAGATCTTACGCCAGCAGACATCGCAAAGGCGTCTGTGCAAACAGCAAAGAGCATAACCTCTGACTTAATTGCTTCCGGATCGTCGATAGGTCTTGCCATCGAGGAAGTGGCTACGGCAGTGACAAACGTTGTAAGTGGTGAAATCAATAATATAGTGGCGGCATCAAAATCGGGTGATGGTGAGGTTGTGAGTCTCATTCAAGAAATAAAAGAGGGTAAGCTTATAATCCTATCTGAAGGGGATAACGAAATTACTGAAGACGGTGTACTAGCATTTCGTGAAGGTTTGGAAATGGAGTTCGTGTACTTCCCAGATGCGGTGGAAGGTGAGTTAGTAAATATCGTGGGTGAGGACAAGGTAGCAATGCTAGTCTATGACGGTCCCCTCGCAAACACTTGGGTTCCGATAGATTGGGAAGATAGTGATTATCGTATCGCTGACAACGGCAAATGGACTCTGCCTTCGGATCTCGAAAGCACTGGATCAAAAATAACTGAAAACTGCGCGATATTCTATGAAACTGGCATTGTTGAACCGTCTAGCGAAATTTGTTTTATAAGAAAAGATGTTTCAGGTAAGCAGGTCAGAGACGTCGTTCCTGATTTCTGTTCTGATGGCGAAGGCGGTGTTTCGGAAGGGTGTGATGAATTCGCTGATCTCCCCTCTGGTTCGTTTGTTTATGATGCTACTGTCACAATTGCAGAAAATAATTATGGTGGGGAGTACACATTATGGGGTGACGATGGCTGGAGCGGCTACCTCGACCCTGCCTATCATGACGACCAGACTATCAAAGGATTTATTGATGCATTCATAGCCGATCCCAATAGGTATGCGTTTAGGGGCGACGATTGTAATACTGCGTTTCGCATCAAGTCATATGATACCGTGGAGCGCTCTGGCTTAATCGAGTGGGCTGACGCATCTGACGGAAATTGCTCTAGTGGTGGATTTGTGTGGGCCGAAGTGGATACCGTTGAAACCCTACCATTTACTGTTGAGACAGTTGGTAGTGAGATCATTTTGAAGACTCAAACGCCTGTAGTTCTCAGGGTGAACAATCCGGACGAGAGAGACCCGTACATGATTTTTGGTCAGGTACCTAATGGGCTAGGGCAAGATGAAGATGGTATCTATGGTGGTACCTTTACTCCCTCGGGCTCCAAGTTGACCTATGCATTTACAGGGAACCTTGACTATGCGATCTTTGCCTCTCGGGTATTTGTTGACTTTATGTTGGAACAAGGAGGCAATCCAGTATTTCCTTATGAAGAGTTTTTAGCCGACTGATCATTGCCTGACTCACTTTTCATTGCTGTCAATTTCAGCAATTATTTGCGGTAGCAATGTGTGAGTCACTGAATGTTGGAGTAAAAAGATCCCAGTCAATCTGGGGTTTTTTGCTTCTTGGGGGCTTAACTTTTCAAAGCACGTGAAGGAAAAGACTCGCCTAGTAAATGACTCTGCAGGTCAATTTACGTAAATGATCCCATGGACGGTACTATGGAAGGTATTTAGATATTCTAAATCTCCTGTTATTTGGGTTCTTTGATTAAAATTAAGTGCTGACTAAGAGGTGCTAACGATCAAGGCAAATCCACCTTGACCTTAGTCCCCACTCCTTCTAAATGAGCCTGCCAAGTCTCTAGCATAACTTCCTTAGCCCATTGCTGGTGTTGCTGCTGCACAGCTATTGCATCGTGTGCTGATGGGTATTCTAATTAAGTACTGGTAATGTAGGAGGTGCTAGCTCAGCCTTAACACCTTTAGTAGCTATAGCATACAACTACTACCGACCATTAGCATCTAGCCCCGCAGGGTTCCTATACAGTCCCTAGTTCTTTTCATTGTGTATAGTCTCTTAGCACTGAAGAGAGACCATTAATTATTAACCTTTATCAACCATTTATTTTGTTGTTTCAGTCTGTTGTTATATCCTTCAGTTCTTTTGTAGGAAGGTACATTGTTGTAGTTATAATCTAGAGCCTTTCAGGCATCCTCAGCATCAACTTTACCCATCCCCAGTCAAGTGCTAGGTCGTTAGTTAGTAGCTTGAGAGGGGTCTTAGAGGAGCTCTAGGGGGTGCTAAAGTAGTCTTGGGGTACCTCCGTAGTTCTTGATAATTATGTTGCTTCCTTAGTAAGGCTATTTTAACTTCTTGGTTGTTAGCGCTATCTGTAGGTTTCAAGCTTCTACGTGACACTTCGCTTGCTCGTTGCTAAGGATATTAGCTTCTTATAGCTAGATATCTGATCCAGTCACAGCAGTTGGTTTTGGCAATAGCAGTTGTTGTTAATCAATTAGTAGTTGGGAAAAAGAAGTAGTCAGTAGTCAGTAGTTAGTAGTTAGTAGTTGGTGATTGCTAATAGAAGTAGATTCTATACCGACCCTGCTGTTGTTCCTGGGGGGTTCTATAAGGGTTCTATAAGAGTACTAATAGTACCCTTAGATATATTCATATCTAGAGACCCTAAAGGGAGTTTCCTCCTATAGGGACTAACGAGACATACACTGGGGGTTACTAGTGGTCTTTAGGGCTCTTCCAGGGTTCTATTAGTACTCTTAGGTATGCACATACAACTACCTCTCTTAGTTACTATACATATAGGGGTATTCCCGGGGGTTTCCCCCTATAGGGACTAGCGACATTTATTGCTAACAGCCTTCTTTGTATTATTTGCCGCAACTTAATAAGCCTATTTGAAACCGCCTGTTATTTCGTAAAGGTGTGGTACTTTGAGTATATTCTATGCTATTTTGAATAGGCTGGTATCAGAGTCCTCAGCTTGTTCAATACGAGCGCACAACACTAAGCGGTGCGCCTGAAGTTAATGACGGATTAAATAGAGAATCACAGGCTATGAAAATAATATTTAGACTTGCAGGTTATGTTCTGATGGCGACCTCGTTAGTTGCTTGTGGTGGCGGTGGCGGTGGCGGTGGCGGTGGCGGTGGAGCTGTCTCTATACCCAACCGGGCTCCAACAATCACCGATCCTGGAGCTTTATCTATTCTTGAAGGTGCTAGTCGAATAGTGTCTCTAGGTGCCGAAGATGCCGACGGTGACATACTTAGTTTCTCTATCATTTCAGGTGACGATCAGTCTCTTTTTACGATCACTTCCTCTGGTATTTTGTCTTTTGCAGTCGCGCCCGATTACGAACTGCCCGTAGACGCTGACACAGATAATGTGTACCTACTGTCTGTACAGGTAACAGATGGAGCTTTAACTAATAATCAGGCGCTAACTATAACCATCACCAATGCTTTTGAAGGTCGCGTGGTGGATGCCCCTATTTCAGGTGCATCAGTGTTTGTTGATTTAAATGGTAACAACACACAAGACGCAGGCGAGCCTAGCGGCACTACCGATGCAAATGGCTATTTTAATGTCGATTCATTTACGCTTCCCACCGATGGCCAGGCTAAAGTGGTGTCAAAGGGTGGCATAGACACCATGACGGGTAAGGCTTTGCCTGGTTTGGCGTTGGTCTCAGATGTGCCAAGTGATTTAACAAAGCCTGCAAATGTCACACCTCTTACTACAGTGCTCTCAGTGGCGACTACGCCTGAAGCTAAGACCCAAGTGCTAGCGGCTCTAGGCATCAGTGGTTCTGTTGAGGAGCTACTCACATCTGATGGCTGGGCAGACGCAGAGGCTGGTAACGAAAATGCTAAAGCCAATCAGCGTATGAATCAGCAAATTGGGATGTTGCTACAAACTGCAACGACCCTAACCGATGATGGGGACGAGTCTAACGATGTGTCGATAGCTTTAGCTGAGTCTGTTGCCAGTCAAATCTCGACTACTGCATTGGCGCAAGGGAATATTGATTTGACAGCGAGTGCGACTATTCAGTCTGTCTTAACCGATGCTGCCCAAGATGTTACACCTACCTTAATTATCGAAACCGCTGTATTTGCTGCTGTAGCAAATGCCACCGCCATGGTTAATACCGTGGTTGCAGATGTAACCCTTGACCCACTCTCGGATACGGCAAAGGAGGTCATAGAGTCTGCGCAAAATGGATTGCAAGCATCCATAGTCGATGTTGTTTCGGGCGATGTGAGTGTTGCCAGCTTTGCCGAGACAACTGATGCGTCGGAATTGTTTTCAAATGTCACTGTTGCTGCTGATGCTCCGGATAATGACAGTGATGGAATATCTGATGTACTAGATCCTGATGATGATAACGATGAGGTTCGTGATAGTGCAGACGCCTTTCCATTAGATTCAACAGAAACACTAGATACTGACTCGGATGGAACTGGTAACAATGCTGATACCGATGATGATGGTGATGGTGTTGCTGATAGCTCCGATGCATTTTCATTAGATGCCTCAGAGACTTTAGATACTGACTCTGATGGAACTGGTAACAATGCTGATACCGATGATGATGGTGATGGTGTTGCAGATGGTTCAGATGTTTTCCCACTTGATTCTACCGAAACTTTAGATACTGACTCGGATGGAACTGGTAACAATGCTGATACCGATGATGATGGTGATGGTGTTGCTGATGGTTCAGATGTTTTCCCATTGGACTCTACGGAAACCATCGACACCGATTCTGATGGAACTGGTAACAATGCTGATACCGATGATGATGGTGACGGTGTTGCTGATGGTTCAGATGTTTTCCCACTTGATTCTACCGAAACTTTAGATACTGACTCGGATGGAACTGGTAACAATGCTGATACCGATGATGATGGTGATGGTGTTGCAGATGGTTCAGATGCTTTCCCATTGGACTCTACAGAAACCATCGACACCGATTCTGATGGAACTGGTAACAATGCTGATACCGATGATGATGGTGACGGTGTTGCTGATGGTTCAGATGCTTTTCCATTAATTAGCATTGGTGATCTAACGGACACTGACGGCGACGGACGTCCCAATATCTGTGATAGTTCCTGTACTCAGTTAGGTATGACTGCCGACACTGATGATGATGGTGATGGTGTTGCAGATAGCTCCGATGCATTTCCATTGGATGCCTCAGAGACTTTAGATACTGACTCTGATGGCACAGGTAACAATGCTGATACCGATGATGATGGTGACGGTGTTGCTGATGGTTCAGATGCTTTCCCATTGGACTCTACGGAAACCATCGACACCGATTCTGATGGAACTGGTAACAATGCTGATACCGATGATGATGGTGACGGTGTTGCTGATGGTTCAGATGTTTTCCCACTTGATTCTACCGAAACTTTAGATACTGACTCGGATGGAACTGGTAACAATGCTGATACCGATGATGATGGTGATGGTGTTGCAGATGGTTCAGATGCTTTCCCATTGGACTCTACAGAAACCATCGACACCGATTCTGATGGAACTGGTAACAATGCTGATACCGATGATGATGGTGATGGTGTTGCAGATGGTTCAGATGTTTTTCCATTAGACTCTACGGAAACACTAGATACTGACTCGGATGGCACAGGTAACAATGCTGATACCGATGATGATGGTGATGGAGTTGCAGATGGTTCAGATGCTTTCCCACTTGATTCTACCGAAACTTTAGATACTGACTCTGATGGAACTGGTAACAATGCTGATACCGATGATGATGGTGATGGTGTTGCTGATGGTTCAGATGCCTTCCCATTGGACTCTACGGAAACTTTAGATACTGACTCGGATGGAACTGGTAACAATGCTGATACCGATGATGATGGTGATGGTGTTGCTGATAGCTCCGATGATTACCCGTTAAATGCGAATGTGCACACAGCACCTACGGCGTCTAGTGCGAGTTATTTTATCAACCTGCTACCCAAAACGACCAATTCTGCAGGGGCAACGTTAGCTTCAACTTCGCAAGGAAGTCGCGCTGTTACCTATTCTATTGCTACGAATGCTACTAATGGGACTGTAACTCTGACTAATTCGAGTACCGGCACCTTTAGCTATTCAACAACGCAAACGGATGCAGCCGAGGATTATTTCACCTTTAAGGTTAATGATGGTTTTGTCGATTCAGCAACTTCGCGAGTGGACATTAGCCTGAAAACAGACCCTCTTTATAAGTACCAATGGCATTTAGATAATACTGGGCAAACCAGCTTTGCTTCAAATGGGGGTACCTCGGGTGCCGATTTGAATATCGATACCGCCATCGCAAGTGGAAAGACTGGTGAGGGCGTTGTCGTGGCTATTGTTGACTCTGGTTTAGAAATCGCTCATGAAGATATTGTGGACAATGTGGTAGCTAATGGGTCTTGGAACTATTCCAACTTAACAACTGACCCAACGCCATCCGGGTCCGGTTATGATCATGGAACAATGGTTGCAGGCATCGTTGCTGCCAAGGGCTGGAATAATTTAGGGGGGCGTGGAGTTGCTCCAAATGCCTCCATTCGAGCATTCAATCTTATCGCAACCGGCAACAGTAGTTATAGCAATGAGGCAGATGCCCTAGGCGCTGACAATGATCGAGCTGCTGACGTTTCAGTTTTTAATATGAGCTATGGAAGTGGGTTGGGCACACCCAGCAACACGGCGTTGGCATACGCAAACACGACTTTAGCGGATGCATTAGAAGCAGGCACTAGTGACCTGAGAGGCTCGAAGGGCGCCTTGTATGTTAACTCGGCCGGTAATGATTACTCTAACGGTGATACTGGAACGGGTCTGTTCTCTTATTGCGGCGATGGCGTAAATGCGGGGTCATATAAAATAGGTTGCTATGACGCAGTTTTTGATAGTGTATTTGTTACACCTTACGTTATTGGTGTGGGTGCTCTAGACGCAAATAATACTAAGGCAACATACTCAACGCCGGGCGCATCATTATGGATTAGTGCGTATGGCGGAGAAGATAGTATTACTAACTCAGCCATTACTACAGTTGATAGGTCCTCATGCTCTAAGGGCTTTAATAGTTCGTCTGGCATTAGAGGTAATTTGTTGAATGACTATCAAAATCCGCATTCGGAGAATCCGGACTGTAACTATACTAATTTAATGAATGGAACTTCTTCGGCGGCACCAATGGTGTCGGGTGTTATCGCGTTGATGTTAGAAGCTAATTCAGAATTAACATGGAGGGACGTAAAACATATACTGGCAACAACTTCGGTTCAAGTTGATCCTAGCTTTTCGGCTACTGCCGTTTCAACAATACCTTACGTAGGGTGGATCACCAATTCTACTGGGTTGAAATTCCATCCCTGGTACGGATTTGGTGCCATCGATGCAACCGCTGCAGTTAATGCGGCATCGTCCTACACTGCGGATAGCCTTGGAAGCCAATCATTTACTAACTGGACTAACTCTAATGTTGGTTCGGTCAGTTTAGGCGAGGGCGTCTTAAATACTCAGACATTAACAGAAAGCGGTTCCGGTACTGTTGAGCATGTGTTGGTTTCATTAAGAGTGAGTCATTCCGATCCCACTCATCTTGGATTTAGACTTGAATCTCCAGACGGCACGGTGTCCACTTTGCTGCCACCGCTGACAGCACTTGGAACGGATTTCTCATCGAGTTCCTGGATTTACTTGCCGTCAAATGCCTTTTATGGAGAAAGTAAGGCAGGTGACTGGAAGCTGTACACCTACGACCACTACGCTGGATCTACTGGAACGTTAGTCCAGTGGGGTCTGCAATTCATGCACAGATAGGGAAAAGTATGCGATTAATCAATTTAGTTCGAATGCGAACCGTTATAGTTGTCAAGTTCACTTTTATGACTGTGCTGCTCACTTCCTGGGCGGGTGCTCAACAGCCGGCACCTATTGGCCATCAGGAGCTTAACATTATTGAAAGTTCAGTCGTCGTTATCGATCAAGACAACAATATTGGACTTACCTCTGGAATTGAGGCCCTAGGTGACTATAAATATTCTCTAGACGATAGCCTGGGGACTGTTCAAACCCAGAGCGCTCAACCTGTGTCATCGTTGAAAGTTGTTGTAAATCCCTTAACAGGGAGAATCGGTTTGACAAGTGGGCACCTCATTGTTGAATATGCCGAAGGTGAGAGTGGTCCTGATTTGGCTCTTAGCTATGGATTGGCAGTGATTAGTCAGCTTCCATCTCTTAATAGAATAGTTGTGCAGCTTGGTGATCTAGGGGAGTTTGAGCAGGTTAAAGAATCGATGAGGCTAGACGATCGCGTGGTGTCCACTGAGTTAGAGATTTACTATGGTGGCTATAAAGCTCAGTAGTTGGGGATGTAATACTTCTCTATATATCCTTTACGGTTACTACGAATGCAGATAAGTTCAGCATCCTTTTAGCCCATTGCTGGTGTTGCTACTGCACAGCTATTCCTTAATCGTCTTACAATAGGGAAGTTGGCTGTGCTGTTACTATAAAGCTATAGCGTTAGCACAGCCTATAACGCCTCTGCCTCACTTACGTCTTCTTCTTCAACATCGACGTCTTTAAAGTCTTTAACGCCTTCTTTAAAGAGTAGAGCGTCCCAATAAGTAATACACATACCGTTTGTTTGTTGTTTAAAGCAGAGATCTATAGCATCCATTAACGCGTTAGAGAACTGTTGCGCTGTGCCCTTAATGCCACTCGTTACGGCTTTCTTAGTGGAGGGAGTGTTTGTAGTCGTAGCAAGCTGCGATAAATTTTAACCCTACGTAATGCTGTTCGAATATCAGGCTCGAATACCAGAGATACAAAGCAAACCTATAAAAAACGGCCACTCCAAGAAGTAGGTCCAATCCTGTTAGACCATTCTTCTTACTTGCCCCTCAAGAGTATGCTCCGCTCTCGCAAGCGTTCTTGAGGCTAGCCTATGTTGGGGAAGTTATTCAAAGTCAGGGTTTTCAGTAAAGGTGTGGATCACTTCATCCGCTGGAGACCATACCGTAGCACTTGACCCCCAAAAGTTTGACGCGATACTAACCCAAGACGAATTATCCAAAGTGCCTGCTTTAATTAATTTAATACCGGGGTTCTCTTCTATAAAGCTCATTACAGGCGAGCCACAATTATCACAAAATCCTCTGCTAATATGTGAACCTGCTGTACCAGTTACTGTATAGAATTTTAAACTACCTTCTAGATTGAGAGATTCATCGGGAATCATCACAATCGTTGCTTTGCCGCTGCCGGTCGACTTTTGACAATCTCTGCAATGACAATGATGTGTAGATATAGCATTTTTCTGCAAGAAACTATAATGAACGTTACCGCATAAGCAGCTTCCGTTTTGAATCTTATCTGGCATGGCAATTTTCCGCTTAAGAATAGAAGTTTGAATAATATACCTAATCATAACCAGATGCCCAACCCAGTCAAATTAGGGCTAGATTATGGCTTAATGCGAGATGATTTATTTAAGGGCCAAACATAACCCGGTTTACAAGCCAATTCAGCGCCTTCTTGAGCCCCACCCAGCCTATCGATCAAACGCCATGGCTATTGTAATGTCAGCAGTCTCAGGGCGATTTGATGGGTACTTTGGTGCAGTGTGGCACAGACCTGGCTGGTGGGAGGGCAAATAGGGATGTATAGAGTACCTGTTTGGACTCTTACTCTTGCTTAGTTTTAAGCTCAGTGTTGGGGCAATTTCACAAGGTGGCTGACAAGTATTTGGCTTTAAGTTTCAGGTCTGAAGGCGTTCCATATTTATCACTAACATCCTTGGCCCAGCCGCTAATCTCATTGCGCTTATCCTTTGGGCATTCGACGTTTCGTAGTCTTGTCTGCATAGTATGTCTGAAGCTATGAGAGGTGGGGCTAGAGGGTCCAAGCAAAGCTTTCATGCGCTTATTGCAAGCCCCAGAAGCCCCAGTGTTTTTAACGTCATCTCCTGAGTCGTTAACGTAACGTGGAAAAAGGTAGTCATTAGATGCTGCTTCTACTAACTTTTTTATCGCCAGTAAGGACGAACCAATCAGAGGAACTACCCGTTGACTGTTTTTGTTTTTAAGGCCTCGGATATTATTCTTGTAGAGAACTAAGTGCGGCGTATTAGCCTTTAGGTCTGCGTCACCGACCAACAAGCCGCAGCACTCTTTTACACGCATGCCAGTGTCCAACATAAGATGAATCATGCAGTCTATTTCTAATGTTTTAGTTGGGGGCATCTTTCTTATGGCTAGGATTTGTTCGTGGGAAAAGTCTACTCGAGACTCAGCATCATCACCAAGGCCTGGGATGTTGAACTTCTGGAAGCAATGCACTCTGTCGGGTTTGATGTCCAGTTCAAGTGAAATAAAATTAAACATAGCAGTTATGGACTTGAGCTGGCGATGAACAGTGGCCGTCTTTTTGGTCTTTACGCTTACATCAATGAATTTGTTGATGTCTGATCTAGAGTATTCTGCTGGAGGTCTGTCTCCACAACATACAACAAAGCTATTCATTGCGTTATTGGCTTCATTTACATTCCTACGATTCTTCTCTTTTCCTTTTCTGCGCAGATATTCAGCAGGATATTGAGATGCCTTCAGTCTGAATTCACCTTTAGCTATCGCCAAAGCAGCTCGCTGATTATCGTCTAACAGGTGATAGGGGAAGGGCGACTCGGCAAGTCGATAAGCGGCATATTCTTTATCAGAGGCTTTTGTTCTAATGGTGTCATCTAAGCTTTCGAAGAAAGCCTCTTTGACATCTTCTGAGCCTTCTCCTTTAGCTTTTGCTTCAGTTTCGGTGAGTTCATGACTTGCTAATAATTTTAGTGCCGCTTGATAGTCGGTGAGCACTTGGTTCTTTGTGAGTCCTTGGCGCAGCCGTTTGAATTGCTCTTCGACAAGCCGATGTTTTTCTTGGTAGAGCGCAGCAGCAACACTCTTATCATTTTGCTTGAGCGAGATTTCAATAAACGGCTTGGGATACTGGTCTGCTAGATCGGCAGGAACACGCCTTCTGTAGTAGTAGGTATTTCTGTTACTTCTTTTAAACAGATATTTCATTGATATGGTGTATGTGCCGATAGCGAACTGCATCATAACGTAAAAAACCTCTAGTGTGTGTACATTTGTGTGTACATTACTAAAGGCTTTTGCGGCTAGAACCACTATTATAGCTGGATTCTGCAATCTTAATTGGTGCACCCGGAGGGATTCGAACCCCCGACCAAGTGGTTCGAAGCCACCTACTCTATCCAGCTGAGCTACGGGTGCGTGATTTCACGCGTTACTTGGTACTGATTACGTCTTAAAGCTTAGTTG
>Ga0209304_1001874_pt1 | contig 12043 bp, 10 predicted proteins | sample COGITO_mtgs_1004_4_FD_184789 | JGI IMG/M metagenome (GOLD analysis project Ga0209304, IMG submission 184789) | Pelagic marine microbial communities from North Sea - COGITO_mtgs_100423 (SPAdes) (version 2) | ecosystem: Environmental > Aquatic > Marine > Epipelagic ...
TTATAAGAATGCATCAAATAAAGATGACATATCTTCTAAAGAATTGAATATTATATCAATTGACCCACATCGCAATTCAATAATATTAGACAAGATTAATGAAAACAAGGATGATTCAATATTGGTTTTTGCGTGCTCTAAAGATCACTGTATTATACTAAATAGACTACTAAAATCTGCCTATAATATAGATTCTGAAGTGATTTTAGGTGAAACAAATTCTAAAATCAGAAAACAGGCAATAACTGATTTTAAATCAGGACAATTAAAAGTATTAATTAACTATGGTGTGTTAAGTACAGGGTTTGACGCTCCAAAACTTAATACATTAATTGTGGCAAGACCAACAAAGTCAATAGTGCTTTATTCTCAAATAGTTGGAAGAGCTTTAAGAGGGCCTGCCAATGGAGGAAATAAAAAAAATAAATTAATAACCATAAAGGATAATCTTTTAGGTTTTCCTGAACCAGATTTTATGTTTTCCTACTGGGAAGAATTCTGGAATTAAATTAAAAAACAAAAAAATATGTCATTAACAGGCGCAGGTTTAAATTCTATGAGGTCAGTACCTACTTTTGGTACTATAGGAGCTATTGCAGAAATAGTTGACAACTCTATTCAATGGAAAACGGAAAAAGATGTAGACATCAATATCGTTTTTATTCAAAAAGATCAAATATTAGATGAAATACTAATAATTGACAATGGTAAAGGAATGCGGCTTGACAGTAAGAAAAGAGAGATTATTGACTATTGTCTTTATTTTGGTGGAGGAACAAATCATGGAGCCAAAGAAGGTTTAGGTAAATTTGGAATTGGGCTTCCATATGCTTGCTGTTCTCAGGCAACTGAATATCATGTATATACCTGGCAGCAAAAAAATAAAATTAAACATATTGGCAGAAACCATGATGATTTTGGTGAAGATGACCTTATTGTAGATACTCCACATGAAGTTATTAATTCTTTTCCACAATACTTTGAAAACTATCTTCCTGAACTTAAGAATTATAATTCAGGAACAATTATTCATTGGAAAAACTGTGATAGACTTACATACAAAAGAGCAAACACAATTATAACCCATTTAGAACATCGATTAGGAAGGATTTATAGACATTTTATAGGCAATGGTATAACGATTAATTTTAGAGCATATAACCAACCAAAAGGTAATTACCCTTCTATTATAGAAGATTTATGCAGACCTATTAGAAAATTTGACCCTCTATTTTTAGAAACTGGAACTATATCGGATGAATATAATGATGGCGAACCAACTAGTGAAAAATTTTGTCCAGATAAAACAGAAACATTTACAGACTCCACTGGCCAAATACATAAATTCATTATTAAAGCTTCGTATGCCAAAGAGCATATTCAGTATCCAGACGGCACACCCAAAAGTAAAGGAGGTAGAAAAGGACTTATAGGAGGGGATTTATACGGTAAGGTGCAAGGGATTTCAATTGTAAGAGCTAAACGAGAACTAAGAATACATCATTTTGATTATCCACTTGATAACGGTTACTCTGATCCAAAACACAGATGGTGGAAAATTGAAGTCCAATTTGAACCAGTATCAGACTTGCTATTAGGTGTTAATGCAAATAAAACAGATGCTTTAAATTTCAGATATATTAAAGATAATCAAGAGGACCAATCAATTGATTATATTAAATTAAGGTATCAATTAGCTGCTTCAATACAAAATATTATGTCGGCTATTAATGAAGCAATGGAAACTCGGCTTAATATTTTAAAAGATCGGGTAAATAATAAACTAGGAAATTGTCCCAATTGCAAGCAAACAAGTGTTAAAAATGGCAAGTGTACAAATGAAGAATGTGGCGCAGAAATTCTCTATTGTCTTGTTGAAGGGCATGAAAACATAAAACTAAGTGATGGGAGATGTCAATCATGTGATAATGTAATTGCAGAACCTCTTTGTTCAGAACATAATATGCCTTTTAACGAGAAGGGAATTTGTCCTCAATGTGAAGAAACCATTCCTTTAGATGAAGATGAAATAGATGAGCTGATTAGTATTCTTGAAAACTACAGAGAGTTTAATGGTGACAAAGAAAGTATAAAAAGTTTGATAGACTGGTTTGCTAAATCAAATAAAAAACAATTTGTAGTGTTTGTCTCAAATCCTATGAATACCTCACAGTTCTTTGAAATAAAACCATTAGATAACAAGTTTGATGTCATTTTGGTAAATAAGTCACATCCTTTTTATGAAAAACATATTGGGCCTTTAAGAGACCTGTCTGTATCAGAAAATGGGGATAACTTAAATTACGATTTTGAAGAAGCTCTCGACTCATTAATTCTGTTTATTATCTCATGGGCACACACGGAGAGAGCTTCAACCTCAGATCAAGGGCAATTAGAACGATTCAGACGACGTTTTGGAATAAACCTTAACGAGATTATGGATGTTTGGAGTTCAAATTAAACCGACAAAACATACAACTTATGTCTAGCACGAGAAGCTTCTGTATAAAGCTTCTCGTGTTTTTGTTTTAAAGGTATTTTATCTGTGTCTACAATAAAAACAATATCAGCCTCTAAGCCTTTAAAAGTATTAATGGTAGTATAATTTACAGCATCTCTTTGAAAACGACCTTTGTTATCTAAGGCTTTAATTTCTAGTTTCCCTGCTTTTATAGTAGCACCCAAACAACTGTCTGCTTTACTAGAATTTAGCAATACTAGTATTTGCTCTGGGCTTATCCCCTGCTCTCTTGTTAAAGATTTAATTTCATCAAGCAGATACGTTTGCTGTTCTGTCTGATTTTTAAAACTTTTTATTACCACCTCTTCTCCTTCCGGACTGTTATCAAAGGTTTCGATATTTTTAGACACTACCTCAGACAGGTAGTTTACGATTGTTTTTGTGTTACGGCAGTTCTCTGGTAAATTATATTTTATAAAGCTCTCTTCGCTAGGTATTTTCGTGTAATGTCCAAAAATATCTTGCATTTGGTCCATAAATATATGTTTACTAGAACCTTTTTTTCCTAAACTAAAAATTAACTCAAACCATAATTCTTTAAAATCTTGGCCTTCATCGATAATGATAGCATCAAATTTGGCTTGATAAAAAGGAAGACACTCTTCTAATTTTACTGGCACATCCAATTCCCAAAAATCTTCAGAGGTACTATTTTCTTTCCACCAAGCAGTATTATAGGTATCTATAATTTTTCTAGCAAAAGAATGAAAGGTTGCAACCTCAATACCAGTTTCATTTCTGTCAAAATCGTAGCGTATTTTATTTGCTAAGGTTCTATTAAAACATAAAAAAAGCACCTTTTGATTATTATCAAGTAAATCTTTTGCTAAGGTTTTGGCAATAATTGTTTTACCAGAACCTGCAGGTCCTGTTGTAATGATATTTTTATTACCCTTTAAGCGATTAAATACGTTTATCTGAGTATTTGTGAGCTCAATAAAATTACGTTCGTTATACTTAACCCTTGTGCTTAATACTTGAACAAACCCAATATCCCTAAGCAATTGTGTTTTAAATTTATTATACATCCAACGCCTAGCGCCCTGCCTATGTGAATTTTGCTTTTTTACAAAATCAAAAAGATACTCTAGGGCTTTATCTATATGCAGTACCCCTAACTGGTCTATTATTTGATTAGAATCTATAGAGGTGGGTAATGCCTTAGAGCTAAGGTCTCCATCAGGAAAACACAAACCCCAGCCTATTGCCATATCGCCAATTAATTCCGAAAATCCTCTGATAAGAGCATGTGAAGCAGATGACGCTTGTGAATCAGGCCTTTTAGACATGATTCTTGAATTCTGAGTCCATTCGTCTCTCGCTCCGGAATAGTTGATTACACCCCCTTTAACCTCTAGACAAATGATTGCTTTTTCAGGAATAGCAATGATAAAGTCCACCTCATATTCTGGCTTTTTACCCACACCATCTGTCACAAATTTTCTGGAATAAAAAATATCATAGCTGTCTGAAATTCTCTTTAATTGGTCAAATACTTTTTTTTCAGCAATTTCATTTTTTCTATCTTCGGGGAAAAACTCAGGATAAATCATATATTCGTGTTTAAAGTACGAATATATCATTATCATATTAAAAGATAACTATGTTATACAGAAGTGGTGAAAATTTATTTGAAGGGGCAAAATCATTTGTAGATCAAAATGAGGAAATTATTGTATTCTCAGCATACCTCAAATTAGATACGTTAAAAAAACTTAATGAATCTGGACATATAAAACAGATAATCGTTCGCTGGGAAATTAAAGATTTATGTCTAGGAGTTTCTGATTTTGAAAAATTATTTATTTACTGCCGAAAAAACCAAATTAGTATATATAGAAATACAAGATTACATGCTAAAGTCATTTGGAATAATTTTAATGATGTGTTTCTAGGCTCTGCAAATCTTACTGGAAGAGGGCTTGAGTCTCGAGATAAAAATTACAATTTTGAGTTGAACTCAATAAGTTCTAATATTTCAGTAAATGATATTATTTATTTAAAAAGAATTTTGAATAAAAGTGAATATGTATCTAATAGCCTTTTTGAGAAACTATCAAGGTTGGTAGATATTGAAAAAGAAAAAGGAGAAATTAAATATATAGAATTGGAGACAAAACAGCATCAAGAGGATGCTTTTTTATTATCACAATTACCCATGTCTGAATCTGTAGATTCTTTATATGACGTCTACAGTGATTTAAACTTATCACAAGACAAAAAAATATATGCAATCCATGATATTGTTTTGTACAATATTCCTAACAACCTCAATAAAACTGAATTCAATAATTATCTTAGTGATGTATTTAATAATCATTCTTTTATAATTTCTTTAAAAGATTTCATTAAAAATTCTTCCAGAAAATCTTTAAGATATGGAGAGGTAGTAAATTGGATACGAGAAAACACAACTACAGTTCCTACACCAAGAAATTTTGAAATAAAAGAAAAAATTATTGTAAATATTTTATACGACTGGATTTGCTATTTTGATGAAGATTTCACATGGAATAGACCTAATCATACTCAAGTGATTTACTACAAAAAAAATCTTGATAATTTTTAAATACTTTGATTACCTGACACAATATAACTAAAGTCTTCTTGTTTGATATCTGCTAATAGATTTTTCAAATCATTCTCATCACCGTGCCCCTGTTCGTGACAAATAACTGAAATTTGATTAAAATTACTAAAGTCTTTTTTAATAAAACCACTCTCTGATTCTTTTGAAATTAATGCTGACAAATAGCCTTTTTTATATGAAGGTACTTCAGAATTTGGTATTAACACCTCTTCTCCATTATTATACCATACAGCACAGGGATGAAAGCATACATCGTAACTTACAGTTGGACCTTCGTTGGAATTATTTTTAAATACTAAAGTGAAATACATAATAATTATTTTAAATTAAATAAAACAGCTTGCACAACCATCTCCCTCTGCATCGAGAATTTCATCTTGCCAAGATTGTCCTGTTCTAGAGTTTTTATTTTTCCTATTCATCCTTAAATAATGTTCTTTTTTAATAGAATTAACACGTTCTGGTTTTTTTAAATCTTCAAGATGCTCAGCCATCCAAGAGTACCCTTCCTTCTCATAAGTAATAGCTTTCTCAAATAATTCGGGATGTTGTTCTAATAGCCACACCCATTCTATTTTTTGTTGATAAAAACAAAAAAAGCATCCAGACCTACTTCTAGAATACGTTCCCTTTTTAATTTCACCATCTATCTCAACTTGATATTCAATTGGCTTGTAGTATGCTGGGACCCCTACTCCAGAATCTTCAAGAATTTTAAAGACATCATCAAGGCCAATTACATCATCATTTTCAATTAACGGAAACTCTTTGAGTTTTCCAATGGGATAATCCGTTGTTTTTAAAAATTCAAATACCACTTTATTAAACAACTTTACATCTATATCGATTAATGCATTTAATTTTTGAGTCTGGGTAAATCTGGGAGATATCGGCTGTTCTAAGTATTTTAAAATATTCTGTAGAACTGATTCTTTAGAATTTTCTGTGTAATACTTTTTTAGTTGGACGATATTCGAATTAGAGAGCAATTTTTTAATAACATCCTCACTCCATATGTTTTTTCTAAAAGGAAATAATGTTTGAATATTTTCACGTTTTGATACATATCCCTCTCTATTTTCATCCCCTCGAATCCCTACGTAAGAAATAGTTGGCTGATTACCCACATTTACCTCAAATGGTTCTAATTTCATTTTATTAGTACACCATCTTGCCGTTGCGGATGGTAAATATCCGCCATACATGGCTAAGAAATGATCAAATGGATTTTTCATAGGGGAGTTATCCTCATCCATTGACTTATATAGCTTAATATCTCTTCCAAGTACCGAATTTAGTCTACCGATTAAATCATAGGTCTCTTTTAACTCTTTACCTGTATCACAGGTATAATACTCTATATCAAGTTGCGGATATTTTTGGCTCATATATATAGAAAGCGCAGCACTATCTTTTCCACCTGAAATACCTAATAAATGTTTTACTTTTCTTCTTCCCATCTATATATTCATTTCTTTTTGTAGTAATTCTAATAAAAGTGACTGTTTATCAGAATCACTTAAACTAGATAATCTTTTATCAATATCGTTTTTTATACTTTTAAATTCCTTTGTGTTATTGTTTTTATTATAAACAATAGCGTCTTTATACTCTCCTTTTTGATTATAAATCCCAAATTTAACAGCCTCTACATTACGATGATTTGATTTTTTATTGAACTCATTTATATCGCATGCTTTTATTAAACTAATAGAAAAATCCTCAATCTTAGCTATTAACTTAGGTTTATCACTGTCTGATAATTCATCTAAGTTGTAATCCAAGGCTGAGGCAACAGATTTAAGCCATATTTTTGCTTCATCAAAAGGACGAATTAGAGCCTTGTAATATTGTAATTGCGGTAAGATAAGCTTAGACTCATCAAGGCTGCTAATTTTAGCCTGTATGCTATCCCTTAAATCTAAAAAATTTAAACTCACTGGGCAATTAAATGAATTAACAACAACTATCTGAATATCATTTAATAAACTTTGATAAGAACCACTAATTGCTCTCATAGTACTTGAAATCTCTTTCTTAAATTCTTCAAGAGTGGTTGGATTATTTTTTGTTGATATGCCAGTGTAACCTAATGCCGCTGGAAAAGTTTCAAACAAAGCATCCTTTGGATCTTTCGCATGAAGTATGGCTTCTCTTAATTTCAACGCATTAGCTGACATTCCCTTTTTTGTGTTTTTTGCATATTTAGTGAGTGCTCTCTGAATTTTTGTGAATTCATTATAGATTGAAAAAAATAATGACAATGCACCTTTACTTTCGATAGTATCTTCTATACCTAATAAATCTGTGTAGCATTCTAATAATTTCTCTTCACTAGATTGTAATTTATAACTAAGGATAAAATAATCTTGTGGCTTTTTGTGTATTAACTCAAATGTATCATTACCGAAATAAGGAATAAAGCCAAAGTCTTTATGGAAAATAGCAAAATCCTGATATTTAGCAATTAAAATTAACGGAACCCAAAAATCTACAAATCCTTTTTTGAGTTTAAGTGGTGATTTTCCAAGAATTTCATAAAACTCTTGCAAACTACGTCTTGTAGTTGCTTCTTTAATGAATTGCTCGGATTCTTTCCACAAATTATATAATGCAGATGTGTCCTTTGGAATACTTAACTCATAGAGACCACTTTTTTTATTAAACTTGTGAATTCCAGTTTCTTTTAAAAGGCTTATGTAGATTGCTTTCTGTGGAGGAAATTTATCCTTTGGAAAACCAAGGTCCTCTTCTGTTACATTTTCTAATAATGCTTTTATTAAATTTTTCTTTGCAGTACTCACAGGAGTACTTATAAATTCCTTATTAATCAACTCGTTGTTAAAAACAGGTGTTTGCTTGTAGATTTTATGACAAATCTCAGATAAAAATTCATTAAGTCTGTGTTTGCTTTGTATTTGGTGATTAGCACCATAATAAATCCAAATATTTGTTTTGTTGTTAAAAAGGTTATTTATTACAAGATTTTCTAAGTTTTGTGTATGAAACTGTCTTTCAGCATTCAATAATTTAATAGCATTAACATCTTGTTTGTGTAATTCTATAAGTTTGTCATATTTAAGAATAGTAAAAACTTCTTTACGTACTTCTTTAGCATTTTTGTACAATACAAAAATACTTGAGGGATATTCTTTTGATTTTTTCTTGATATCCTCTTCACTCAAGTCTTTAAATACTAAATTTATAAAACCATCATGGACACCCTCAGCAATTATTAAATCTTCAGACTCATCAAATACTTTATATTCAAAAAAACGTCTAGTTCCAGTTTCGAAAGAATATCTTTTTGCTAATAGAACTGGTAAATCAATTTTATTTTTTATTTCAAAAGAAACAGAAAAATCTTTATTTACAGCTTTGGTTATTTTAATAAGTTCTTCCTCTAAGTCTAGATCTGTACCTTCAAGAAAATTTATTTTGTTACTGTATTTATAAAACCTTATAATACCGGCCGCATTAAGTTTTGAAAGAATTTCTTTAGCATCAAAACCTCTAGTGAGCTTAAAATAATTTATTATTAATGTTTCATCAAATAAACCCCCTGCCTTTGAAAATAAATTTACAAGTCCAATTGTCTTGATAACCTCCGCAGCTTCAGAATAATTATCTTCAAATACCAACTCTGCTCTTTCTAGAGCCCTTAATGTTGTAAGCCATTGGGTTCGATGTGGGTTTTCTCCGCTATTAATCTCTGTAGCTAGAGAATTAATTAAATAATCGTAAACATTAGAGACTGTGTAAAACTCTTGATTTGACTTTTTAATAGAAAACTTAGTTTCATCATTCAAAAACGAGAATAAAGATCTTTCATTTTGACCATAACGTTGTAATGATTTTACCAAAACATTGGTTGACAACCAATCTAATGGAAAAAGCGCATTGCTAAGATCTTTGGTTAACTTATTAAAATCAACAAGTTTTGACTGCTCTATAACGAGCATTAGCTTCTCAAAATTTTTATTTAGTTTGGAAGGAATTTTGAATTGCTCGAGTTTTTTACTAGCAAAAAAAATAAGTTGTTCTACTGGCTCATTAAAAACTAAATCAACAAACCGGCCCTTAATTTTTTCCCATTCTAATTTATCTTGACTTGAAAGATTTTTACCATAAGAAGTGAAATTTTGATGAAGTGTTAGAATAAAATAAGTTTCATGCTCATCATTATTCACCCACTCAGAAATTTGTTGGAGCAAATACAACTCATCTGTGTTATTATTATTGGATGCGTACTCTAGAAATTTCCCAAATTCATCAATAACTAAGACTAGCCCCTTACTTTGGTTAAGAGCATTTATTCTTCTTTTTTCTAGTGCTTCTAGGATCTTCTCATTAGTATAGTCTTTTCTTAATTTTAATACCTTGGAAAGAGATTCCTGCAAAGATTTTTTTTCACCAATCAATTTTATAAATTCATAATCAAAAATATTGTTTTTATTTTGAGAAATAACATCAAAATAATTGGTTTGCTTTGTTAAATTCTTCTCTAAAGCCCACAAAAAAGTTGACTTACCAGTACCGTAATTTCCAATGAGAGTAAAAGATTTGTTAGCACTGTAATTATTTGTGAAAATTCTATTAAATATTTCCTTTGTATTTGAAGTCGCTACAAAATCAATGAAAGTATTATCAGAACTATCTCGGACAATATTAGTTGAAATATTATTGCTGTATTTCATAATGTTTTTGCAGTAAAATGGTTTTAAACTCTTTTGTTACATTTTTGATTTGAATCTGTCTAGTTCCAGCATCACTCTTATAACTAAAATGATTCTTATAACTATCACATAACTTCTCTATCATATCATCCAAACCATCATTTGATAAACATAGATAAGAACCAATAGTGTTCATAATATTATCATAGTTAATAGCTTTTTCTAATTCAAAATGATCTATTAAACAAAAACCAAAAATCTCAGGTGAGATTGTTTTTTGCGTTGCTTTATTTAATCTATAAATATTTTGATTTTTATCATTTTTCCTTCCTGTGTCAGAAATCAAGTTTAAACTAAGTAAGGGGACACTAAAATCATCTTCAATAGTCTTTATATTTTTTGTTGGTGAAGCATATGTTCGAATAAAGACTTTGAAATCTGATATTAGAGTATTTTCTGAAACTCTACTTTGTCCATTTTTTGATAATTCTCTATTGATAAAGTTTAAAACTTGAAACTCAGAAAATTCCAATGTTGCTTTGTCTGAGAAATAATCATTAAATATTAATTTAAAAATTGAAGCATATCCAGTCTTACACAAAAAATATTGTAATAGCCATAATGAACCTTCACTTTCCAAATATTTATCCCATTTCTTCTCAACAAAAAGGTTTTTTGCAATATCTGTTATCTTTTCGGCATCATTTAACATCCCAAAAGCTCGAAGCCAATAATGTATTGACCTTACCATATTCTTACCAACACCTAACTTTGATATAGCTTCAGTTTCTTTAAATATGGTTGTATCTTCTTCATTTTTAATTAGTTGAAGCCCTTTTAAAATCCACTGTTCTTTACAACTAAACGTGTCATGACCTGAAAATCTGAGTGTAGATTTATTTAAATTCATCTAAAATATTTGTAGTTTTATAAAATACAATTTAATTAAAATGGATAACTTCATCCATTTAGATTTTTATTTTTTACAAGAATTTATAAACACTTATTAACACTCTGTAATACAATTGTTTATGTGTATTTTTCAAATTTTATTTAATATCTCCATAAGTCTTTGATTTTAATGAAGGATAAGTTTGGTAATATTTAAAAAACATGACAGACTATATATCCTAAGTAAACCTTTAAGGTGAGCAACAACACTACTCGTAAAAACTTTCCTTAATCACAATATTCCCATTAACGATTTTAATAGGCCCTACCAGGCCCAAAACGTGGTCTAGTAAATATACAGGGCTTTCTTTTAAACGTTCTTTAAACTCCTGCCTAAGGGCTGCTAAGTATAAAGCCTGCCTGTGTACTCCAACAATACCACTCTTGGCCTCCTTGTTATAGGCTTTTACTAGCTCTTTAAGTGTGTAGGTTTCAAAACTTGTTTTGTAGTCTGCAATAATTTTTGCATCCCCTTTCTCTGTTTATTAAAATATATTCCATTGTTTTTTTATTTATTGATTTCCTTTTTAATACAATTGTTACAAAAGCCAAAGCCTGCTATTACCTTAGTTTGTGGGCATAACGCTCCACAGGTGTCGCAATACCAAACTTTTGGTTTTGTATTTTGGAGTTTACTTATACCCACTTTTGTGGGCTTAAAAAATCTCGATTTAAATGCATCCATTGAAATTGGTTTGAATTTAGAAGACCCATCAGGTTTTCTCCAATATCTCAAAAAATCTTTGTCATACTGCTGTTTTAGTACCAATAGTTCTGTACTAGTAATTTGATGTATGTCTCTCATGCTAATAGGTTTTTTCTGAAACCAGCTCAATTTTAAAATTATCAAGCTTAGAGGGCTTGCCACTATTACTAAATGGAGACCTGGCGTATATCTGGCCTGCACATACATGTATAATGGCTGCTCTGGTATACATGCTAGCTGGGAACCCGTGCTGATCGAAAGTCACTTTAAAGACGAGTTCACCGCTTATAGAAACGCTCATTCTTCCTCGTTATGAAGACCAGAATACCTATCTGCCATCATTTGGCGATACAGCGTGAGGCTCTGGGTATCAAAAAGATTGAAAATGGGTTCTTCCTTGAAGAATTTGACTTGAATGTCCTTTGTTTTTTTCATTGTTTTACAATTTAAATTAAACTTAAATTGCAACAAGAAGAGATGTGGTATGCTCGTTATTTTGGAGAGATCCCGCATTCTAAACCACCGTGCTACGAGAGAGTCGGTTGGTACGTATAATTACGTTCCTGATGCTTTGTAAATATACGAAAATTAAGTATATT
>Ga0209304_1001894_pt1 | contig 11974 bp, 10 predicted proteins | sample COGITO_mtgs_1004_4_FD_184789 | JGI IMG/M metagenome (GOLD analysis project Ga0209304, IMG submission 184789) | Pelagic marine microbial communities from North Sea - COGITO_mtgs_100423 (SPAdes) (version 2) | ecosystem: Environmental > Aquatic > Marine > Epipelagic ...
GCATCATTCACCAGTTCAGATACAGGTGCAGATATCTCCGCAGACTTCATTTTAAGTGCCTTGTGGAGGTCTTCTTCAAAATAAACAGTGGCTCTTTTCATTGAAACATTAAAACGTTAAAACGTTAAAGTGTCAATTTCTTTTTCATGAAGGTCGAACTTTGATTTTCGCTAAGATCAAAAAAAGAACGCCTTCGGATGAAAGGCGTTCTTGGATGAAAGGATCAACTGTAAGCAGCCTTATGCGTCCTCTTTTGGATCGGGCAAGGTCTTGTTGGCGATGTTCTGCAGCAGCTCGCCCATGAATTCAGCTGGCGTCTTGAGGCCTTCGAGTGCCTTATTCGCACGCGAGTTGACTTTGACCAGGCCTTGTTCGGCTTCTTGCTTCCCGAGCACCAGGAAGTTGGGCACCTTGTCCATGTGCACTTTGCGGATCTTGGCGCCGAGTTTGTCGGCGATGGCGTCGACGGTGACGCGGATCTTGGCGGCTTTGAGCAGCTTTTCGATCTCGCGCGCCTGTGGCACCAGATCGTCATTCATCGGCAAGATGCGGACTTGCTCGGGCGCCAGCCAGGTCGGGAAGCTGCCGGCGAAGTGCTCGATCAATACACCACAGAAACGTTCCATCGAGCCGAATGGCGCGCGGTGAATCATCACGGGACGGTGCTTTTCATTGTCGGCGCCGATGTAGGTGAGGTCAAAGCGCTCGGGAAGATTGTAATCCACTTGCACGGTGCCGAGTTGCCATTCGCGGCCGATCACATCCTTAACCACAAAGTCAATCTTCGGGCCGTAGAATGCGGCTTCGCCGGGTTCTTCGATATAGTCGACATCGAGTGTTTGTGCAGCTTCGCGTAGTGCCTCTTCGGCCTTATCCCACTTTGCGGCATCGCCGACGTATTTAGTAGCATCGGGATCGCGCAGGCCGATGCGCACGCGATAGTCGCTCATGCCGAGGGTGTTGAACACCAGCTTGACCAGATCGAGGCAGCCTTTGATTTCTTGGCCGATTTGATCTTCGGTGCAGAATAGGTGCGCGTCGTCTTGAGTGAAGCCGCGCACACGTGTCAGGCCGTTGAGCTCGCCGGACTGCTCCCAGCGATACACGGTGCCAAATTCAGCAAGACGTACTGGCAAGTCGCGGTAGGAGTGCGGCTGGCTGTCGAAGATTTTGATGTGCATCGGGCAGTTCATCGGCTTGAGCAAGTAGCCGTCGACTTCGCCCGAATCGAGCTGATTGGATAGATCGCTGCAAGAGCAACCTTCAGTCGCGAGGCGCTCAACAGTGCCGGGATCGACGATCGGCGGGAACTGAGAGTCCTTATAATACGGGAAGTGGCCAGATGTGCGGTACAGGCCGAGCTTGCCGATGTGTGGCGTAAAGACTTGATCGTAGTCCGCCATGCGCAGCTCTTCGGAGATGAAGTTCTGCAATTCTTGGCGGATGACGGCGCCATTCGGCGTCCAAAGAGTGAGACCTGCACCGACGGCTTCGTCGATGTGGAACAGCTTGAGATCTTTGCCGAGCTTGCGGTGGTCGCGGGCTTTGGCTTGCTCAAGGCGCTCTAGATGTTCGGTGAGCTCTACCTTGCTAGGGAAGGCGGTGCCGTAGATGCGCTGGAGCTGTTTATTCTTCTCGTCGCCACGGTGGTAGGCGCCAGCGATGGAGAGTAGCTTAAAAGCTTTGATCTTCTTGGTGTAGCCAACGTGCGGGCCGGCGCACAGATCGACGAACTCGCCGTTTTGGTAAAAGCTGACCTGTTCGCCTTCAGGTACGTCGTCGAGGCGGCCGAGTTTGTAGGTCGCTTGGCCGATCTCGTTGATCTTAGCGACGGCGTCCTCACGCGAGCATTCAATCCGAGTAAAGCGCTGGTTCTCTTTGATCACCTTCTTCATCTCGGCCTCGATGGCTTCGAGGTCAGTAGCGTCGAGCTTCCTGTTGAGGTCGATGTCGTAGTAAAAACCACTGTCGGTCGGGGGGCCGATATCGAGCTGCGTCTCAGGGTAGAGTCGTAGAATTGCAGTGGCGAGCACGTGCGAGCAGGAGTGGCGGAGTTCCTCGAGTGGAGACATTTCTTTCATAATATTTAAGGGCCAAGAAATCAGGCGTTAGACCTTAAAGTGTCAATCCTGGAAAGAAGCCGCTTTGCGCGGTGCGCCGCTTGAATGAGTGCTGTCAGCGCTTTGATCTGGTATTAGATCTGTGGGCGATGTTCGTTGTTGTGCGGGTGGCACGGTGGTGGGATGCGTGTCTATCGCACCGATCATCGTGTGCCGTAACAGTTAATTGACCGTGTAGTCACGCCATTGATCATAAAGCATGCGCCGTATGCACTTATTATGACAGTACGATGAACGGACGAGGCGGAGCTAGTCCCTCCCGAACTCGGGCTGAAAAGATTCGGGAGGGACCACCTCCGCGTGGTCCGCGTATGTCGAGCCATGCAGCTATGCACTTATTATGACAGTACGATGAACGGCCGAGGCGGAGCTCGTCCCTCCCCAACTAGGGCTGGAAAGATTCGGGAGGGACCACCTCTGCGTGGTCCGCGTATGTTGAGCCATGCAGCTATGCATGCGCGGTATCTTCAAGAAATGGTGCCAGCCCGATAGAATCGTCGCGAGCGGGTTGATCCCGCGATTGGGGATCTGTTGTGCGGGGTGATTGACCTTGGGTTATGTGACTCCTGGCGTAAAGCCAGTCGCTACGGTCTTGGTGGACTCGATCGTGAGATCGGGGAGTTTGGCGCTCTGAGTCATCGGCATCTCAAGGTTTTTATGCTTCGTTCATGCTTCCAATCATTCTCTTCAATAAAGGAAAGATTCACTGGATCGTTTCCTGTTATTTAGGGAGCTTTTGATTCGATGTGAAACTGCCCATTTGGCATCGAATCTCGAAGCTTGAAGAACCCCGAAATATCGTCATGTTAGAAATTATGAATGCCGCACAAATTATCGAAGAAATACAGCGTCTGCCCGAAGACGAGCGTGGTAAGGTGCTCGATTTTGCACGCCACCAGCCCAACGCAGAGACGCTTGAAGCGATGCGTGAGCCTACCGACGACCTGCCGCGTGTTGAGACAGTCGAAGACCTTTTAAAAGAGCTTCAGGACTAATGCTCCAACTTGTCCGCAAGAGTAGATTCAAGAAGGACTTCAAAAAGCTTTTTTCTGCGGGGCACGATCTCGATAAGTTGGCTCTGATTATACGGACGCTGCAAGCGGAAGCGCCGCTGCCAGAACGCAACCGAGACCACGCCTTGACGGGCAATTACGTCGGCCACCGCGAATGCCATATCTCGCCCGATTGGCTGTTGATCTACAAGGTCGAGGAAAGCGCCTTGATTCTAGTGCGCATGGGCTCGCACAGTGAACTGTTTAGCTAATGACACGTGCTCAGCGGCCTCGAACGGCCGAGGCGGAGCTCGTCCTTCCCAAACTAGGGCTGGAAAGATTCGGGAGGGACCACCTCCGCGTGGTCCGCGCATGTTGAGCCATACGGCTAACATGCGCGGTATCTTCAAGGAATGGTGCCAGCCCGATTGAATCGTCGCGCGCGGGTTGATCCCGCGATTGGGGATCTGTTGTGCGGGGTGATTGACGTTCTGTGACTCCTGGCGTAAAGCCAGTCGCTACACTCTGTTACGTGATTGACGATGGTTGTGTGGTCGCGCGCGGGTTGATCCCCCGATTGACCTTAGCCCTTGTAGGCAAACGCGGGCACGCCTTGTACGCCGAGGCCGTCGATCACGAAGACTTTGCCGGCGTCGGCTTCTTCGAGTTTACTGTGAATCCCGGTGGTGACGAATAAGCGATCGAGATTCGGCCCGCCGAAGGCGCAGGCAGTGGTTTCGAGGCAAGGTAGTTCCACTTTGCGAAGTTCTTTGCCAGTAGTCGGATCAAAGCAAGAGACGCAGCCACCGTGGCAAAATGCCACCCAGAGGTTACCGTTGGCGTCGATCGTCATGCCGTCTGGGGAGCTAGCGTAACCGTGATCACCAGTATCGACCGCGATGGTGGCGTTGCTGATCGCGCCGCTGGCGTTGTCGTAATCGTAGGCGCGGATCTGCTTGGTCATGGTGTCGATGTAATACATCGTGGTGGCATCGGCGCTCCAGCAAATGCCGTTCGAATTGGTCACCTCGTCGACCTTGAGCTGCAGCGTGCCGTCGGTATCGAGCATGTAGAGGTTGGCGTCGCCGATGTTTTTAACCAGGCTGAGGGTGCCTGCCCAGAAGCGGCCCGCGGGGTCGCATTTGCCGTCGTTGAAACGGTTGGTCGCGCGTTTTTCGGGCTCGGGGTCGGCTAAGGCTTGCTTGGCGCCGGTGCTTAAATCGAGCGCCACGATACCGGTGTCGCCGGCGTAAAGCACGCCGCCGCTGGCGCGCGGCACGACGGTGCCGATGCGCTCGCCGACATTCCAGGTTTGCTCAGTACCGGTTTCAGGATCCAAGCGGATCAGTGTGTGCGCTTCGATGTCGACGTAGATAAGTTGATCCTGCCACCAGATCGGGCCTTCGCCCCATTTGGAAGTTCGTGTGCCGATAGTTTGGAGTGTATGTGCTGACATTCCTGTTTCATGAGGCATTCTACGCACTGCGTCAATCGGCGGAATCGCTTAGGTAAATAATTATCATCGATGAGGGTGCTTTTTTTTCACTGTGTGCCGAGCGCGCTCGCGCAGGATCTGGAACACCGATTGCACATCGCTCCGCCAGCCCGGTGCCAAAGTTGTAATGAGCAATGCTTCGAGGTTGGTCAGGATCACGGCGGCTAGCGCGATGCGTAGTGGCCACAAGTTCCAGCCGCCGAGCAGGCATCCGGCGCCGACTAAAATAAGAAACCACGAAGTCTTGGCGGCGCGGGTATGGTAGCTTGGCCAGCGCCGATATTTCCAATAACCAGCAAGGGTAGAAAGTGCGTAGCTGCCCAGCGCTGGCAGGATCCACTGCAATTCCGACTGCAACACATCCCCGCGCAGCAAGACCGCGCCGATCAGCAAGGCGAGGTAAAGCGCTGCGTCGGCCCAGCTGTCGAGGCTGGGTCCCCACACCGAGCGTTGATTGAGTAGGCTCGCCAGTTTGCCATCGACCCAATCGCTCATCGCAAGGCCGACAAACAGCCATAAAAACACCTGATCGCGGCCGTTGACCGCCAGCACCACCAGCACGATGGACCCCAGCATACGGAGCAGGCAGATGATATTTGGGATTGTGACGAATCGGTCTATACGTGCCTCGTTTTTCATACGAGCCCCGCTCCCAATAAATAAACAAAAGCCGGCGCGGTAAAGGTGAGGCTGTCGATCCGGTCGACTAAACCGCCCATCCCCGGTAGTAAGTGACTGCCGTCCTTGACGCCGCTGTCTCGTTTGATGCCCGACATGTTTATATCGCCAAAAAAGCCAGCGATCGCGACCACCAGTCCCAGCAGCAACGGCTCTTTTATGTGATTGAGAGTCGTCAGCCAAGGGGCCAGTAAGATCGCCAGAGCGAGGGTTGCTAGCAGACCGCTGAAAAACCCTTGCCAGGTTTTATTCGGCGATAGGGTGGGTGTAATTAGGTGCCGTTTGTCAGCACCGATTGAGCGCCCGACCAGTGCTTGGAAAATGTCGTTGGATTCAGTCAGGATCATCAAATAGAGAAACCAACCGGCCGGACCGGCGGGGCCGCCCGCGAAAGCGGGATGGATAAAGAGGTAGGCCGCGTGTCCCATCCCATAGAACAAAGTCATCATGCCCCAGAAGATCGCACTGGTGATGCGGATGTAGTCTTTGGCCTGCCCTTGAAGGATCTGCACCAGTGAGACAATCGCGAGGGCACCGAGGGGAACGAAGACGACAAAGGCCGCCGCCTGATTAAACAGGATGAGCAAATAATTAATCACTGCGATGGCATAGGCCGCTAACACCGCAGGGCGTTGGCTTTCGCGTATGCCGAGCAGTCCGGCGTATTCGTAGAAGGCCACGATGCTGGCGACAGTCAGTAGCAGGCAGATGCCCAAATGCCCCAGCAGCAGGCAACCACCCCACACGATGGCCAGAATCCACCACGTGCGGAGGCTGGCAAAGCGCTTGCGCCGTAAAGTCTCGTCGGCATTACGCAGGCTGGCAAAACGCGCCGCTGATCCCGCGACGAGAGCGGCCAGCAGTGCACCGAGAAGCCAGAGGAGAGTGGTAGAGGGGAACGTGATCATAAGCATTCAAGTTAGGGTGATTGGTCGGTGGCCAGACTGTCGGGGCCGCCGTCTTTATCTTTGAGTAGGCCCAGTTTCCGAGCGACGAATCGAAATGCGAAAGGGAAGGCCGCGCTGGTGGCGAGCGCCGCGATCAGTGGTTTGTCGAACAACGAGCCGACGCCGTGGGTGGACAGTTCGTTCAGCGACGGCATGCGGATCCCGACATAGGCGAACACCGCAGATCCGGGCACTAAGCCGACGCACGTAGTCCAACAAAAAGTTTGAGCCCGCACCCCGCTGGCGCCGCTGACGAGATTGACGATGGTGAACGGGAAATGTGCCATGCGCAGAGTTAACAAATAAAAGGCGCCTTCTCGGTGCAGGTGCCTGTCCAGCCCCGCGAGAAATCGCCCATAGCGGCGCTTGATCCAGCCGTGAAAAACGTAGCGGCTCAGGTTGAAAATCACCATGGCGGCGGTGGTAAGGCCAAGGATTATAAGTGCGAGGCCTTGCCAGAATCCAAAGAGCCAGGCGAATACGACAGACTTTCCTGAAGTGCCGGGCACCAGCGAGACGACCGAGTAAATAACGAGGCCCAGCGCGAACGAACGCCAGGGTCGTCGATCGATCGCCTCACGGACTTTCTCTTCCTGTGCGACCAGCGCCTCCAGCGAAACATAGTTTTTCACATACCAAGTAAGCGCCGCGCCGACCGCCACTGCGACCGCCAGAATAACCAGCTTTCGTTTTCCGCCACCAACTTTCTTGAGCGCAATCATGGTGCCGTTGTTGTGAAGGGATTAGCTGCGGCCAAATGTGCTGGCCCACCGGGCCGTCTCATTCGCGGAAAGAGGTGTTGGCTGATGGGGGCGAACTCTCCTATCTTCTCGAAGTATAGGTAATGAACGACGGTCAATAGGCGTGGTCCAACATCGATCAGGTTGAAGGTATTTTCGTTACGCTCGCGCCCTCGGCCACGGCTGGAAGTGGTGGTTCCGCATTGCACGATGGTGATGCCACGGTCCCGATTGGTGCCCGGGAAAAAATCCAGCGAATTGCCGATGTAGGACCGGTGCAGGTGCCCGCCGAGGATCATCTCCACGCCCTGTTCGACGAAACTATCGATCGCGCGTCTTGCTTTAGGCATGGTGCGATCATGGATGTAGTCTGGACACGGAGCAAAGTGGTGATGCGCCACCACGATTCGCATGGTTTCGGGCGGTAGTTCGGCGAATAGTTCCGCGCAACGTTCTAATTGATCCTGATGCACGCGACCGTTGGAGATCGTGCGTCGCGGCGAAGTCGAATCAATGCCGAGCAATATCAAGCCGTCGATTTGCAACACTGGGTTCAGGTCGGGGCAGATCAGTTCACGGTATAAATCATGTGGCCTCAACCAGCGCTCCGCGACTCGGTAGAGTGGCACGTCATGATTGCCTGGGATCAGCAGCATCGGCACTTTAGGCAGACGATCGACGAAGCGCCGCGCGTGCTCAAATTGCTGTCGTTTGGCTCGCTGTGTGAAATCTCCGCTAATTACAATAACGTCCGGGTCGAGGGAAGGGGCGATCGCTTGCAATGCCTCACCTGCCTCAGGCAGATAGGCTGGCCCAAAGTGCAGATCTGAAATGTGAAGAATCTTTGGCATCAATTAAAAAAATTAAACCGCATTCGAATTATAGGACTCGCGCAGCCTTCAGTGGAATGTTCGCAGGTTTACTGGGTCACGTCTGGGGACCAATCGAATCGGTCTGTTTGATCATGGTAATTCGTCCGTTAGGTGATTAAAAAAACTTTCGCTTGTTTGATTAGTACAGTGTACCCTTTATTTTCCGTAAATCAATGGGAGCGGCGATTTGAAATCGGAGGGATTTTTTCTTATATTAATTCCTAGAGTGGTTAACCAAGGGGCTTATTATCGGCATTATACGAGAACCCGCCGTCGCTGTAGCGAATCGTGCCTTTGGCAACCTCGACCTGAGCAAGGACTAGCGCCTGCGCTTCGCCAGATTCATCGCCGTAGACGTCCCGCGTTCGATCTCGGTGCTGTATTTACCGACGAAGGACTCAACGTCGTCCTCTAGGAGTGCATCCACGATGCTACCGGCGGGGCTTTTGTAGATTCATCGTCGATTAGCGGGAAAGGCATAGATGGACGCTGGGGGCGGTGCATTTGCTTCTGGCTCTTCGGAGGGACGACCTCGGTGTCGTCCGGTACCGATACGGGAGAGGCTGACATGTCTAACAGCCCATAGAGAATCTTGGATTTTTATGCGATTTCTACAGTGCTTGCGGTCGACACCGAGGTCGACCCTCCCCAACAGAATAGCCGCCACATTAGGCTCAGAGTGGTATTTCTCCGGTAAATGACGATGGATCTTTTTTTATCATCGATGGGTTTGCGCGCGGACGCCGACTCCTCCGAGCTGTGGGCCACCGTTGATTCGTTTGACGGAGACGCAGTCGATGCTGATTTTGTGCTCATCCCATTTATCTGGGAATGTTTTGTAGTAGTTTGCGGAGTCTCTGCCAGCGTCAATTTGCATCCATCGCAAGTCGAGTTTGATGCAAGTTGGTTATTTTAATTCTAGATCAAAGCCGTCTTTTTTGTCTTTCACCACCCAGCCCTCAGCGAGCAAGGCGTCGCGTAGTTGGTCGGCTTTAGCCCAGTCTTTGGCTTGCTTGGCGTCCCAGCGGGCCTGAGCGAGGGCGACGATTGTTTTGGGCGCATCGACCGTGGCTTGTTCGACGGTAAATAGTTGCAAGCCGAGCGCGTAAAGTAATGTGCCCAGTGCTTTGAGCATTGCACGTGCGCCGTCCGCGTCGAGGGATGCTGCGGGGTTGGAGCCGATCACGCCAAAGATCGCACCCAGGCAGGCTGCGGTGTTGAGGTTGTTGCGCAGGGCGTCCCACGCCTTAACCAAGCGGCCGAAGTCTTCGGGCGCGTCGGCGGTGATGTAGTGATTCATCGCTGCCTTGTCTTCGCCAGTGACTGCGAGCAGTGATTCGGCAAAACGCTCGATTTTGCTGAGTCCGCTGTGTGAGGCGTGCAGACCGTCGAAAGTGAAGTTGAGCTGCTGGCGATAGCTGCCGGCGATCAGTGTGTAGCGTACGGCCATCGGGCTGAAGCCTTTTTGCTGAAGATCGTCCAGCGTGTAGAGGTTGCCGAGGCTTTTCGACATCTTGGCACCCTCAACCATCAGGTGAGCGCTATGGAACCAATGCTTGCAAAAGTCGTGGCCGTGGGCGCATTCGGACTGTGCAATCTCATTTTCGTGGTGCGGAAAGCACAGGTCGATGCCACCGCCGTGTAAATCGATGGTTGCGCCGTCGAAGGCTGCGTCGACCATGGCGCTACACTCCAGGTGCCAACCAGGGCGTCCCTCGCCCCACGGGCTGGTCCAGTAGTTGCCTTTATCTTCGGCTTTGCGGCCTTTCCAGAGGGCAAAGTCGGTCACGGACTCGCGGTCATATTCGTCGGCGTCGTTGACTTCGCCTGCGGAATTTTCGGTTTGAGTCTTCAATTCGCGCTGCTTGAGGCGAGAGAGGCGACCGTAGTCTTCGAAGGAGTTGACGCGAAAATAGACTGAGCCGTCATCGGTCGCGTAGGCATGGCCTTTTTCGATGAGCGTCTCAACTAGGGCGATCTGTTGTGGAATATGCGCCACGGCACTTGGTTCGATACTCGGCGGACGCATATTGAGCACCTCACAGTCGGTGTGGAATTTGGCGGTCCATCTGGCGGTGAATTCGTCCAAGGAAAGGCCTGCTTCGATCGAGCGGCGAATCGTTTTGTCGTCGACGTCGGTGATATTACGCACGTGTTGCACCTCAATGCCGTCGGCTTCGGCGACGCGGCGTAGCACGTCCTGAATCAGAAAGGTGCGGAAGTTGCCGATATGCGCGGGACCGTACACCGTGGGGCCGCAGCAGTAGAATCGCAGCGGCTGGTCACTCGAGGGAGCGAGTGCTTTGACGGATCGGCTGAGAGTGTCGTAAAGTTGAATGGACATTTGTGAGAGAGCTGAGAGTTGAGAGCTGAGAAATTGAAAGAGGGGCAGAGTGACGGGGGAAAACTGATGTGTGAAGTTTGAAATGACGATAAAACAGTTCAGCTTGAAATGAGTGAAGGAGTCGTCATGGTGCTGGGTATGACTGCTTCTTCTGACTTCCGCTTGGACCTAATACATCGCCCACGACGTATGCGCCGTACTGCTGCCTTGCGTGCTTTGGCAAATGAAACGGAGTTGCAGGTGCATCATTTAATCCAGCCGATTTTCGTGATCGATGGCGACGGTGCTGCGGAGCCGATCGAGTCGATGCCGAGTATTTCGCGTCTGACGATTGCGCGATTGATCGCGGAATGCCGTGAGCTGGCTGCGTTGGGAATTCCCGCGGTGGCACTGTTTCCGAAGTTGGACGATTCATTGAAGACCGACGATGGGCGTGAGGCCTTGAACCCTGGAACCCTAGTTTTGCGGGCGATTCGGGCGATCAAAGCAGAGCTGCCGCAGATGGCGGTGATCACTGATCTGGCGCTTGATCCTTATACCGTGCATGGCCACGACGGTTTGTTCGATGCGCAGGCGGGCGATTTGATTAATGATGCTACAGTTGAGATTCTTGCCGAGATGGCTGTGCTCGCTGCGGAAGCGGGCGCTGATTTTGTGGCTCCCTCGGATATGATGGATGGTCGTGTCGGAGCGATTCGTGCAGCTCTGGACGATACTGGCTTTGAGCAGACCAATATCATGGCCTACTCAGCGAAGTTTGCATCTGCCTATTACGGTCCGTTCCGTGATGCGGTGGGGAGCGCTAATAGCGCTGGCACCCATCATTTAGATAAGCGCACCTATCAGTTGAACCCCGGCAATCGTCGCGAGGCGTTGATCGAGATGGCTCTGGATGAAGAGGAAGGTGCGGATGTGCTGATGATAAAGCCAGCGGGCCCGTATTTGGACATCATCCGCGAAGTACGTGAGTCGACGGAATTGCCGCTCGCTGCCTATCAGGTTTCCGGTGAATATGCACAACTCCAGGCGGCTGCGGAGCGGGGCTGGCTCGATCTGGAACGTTGCCGCGATGAGTCGCTGCTAGCGATTCGGCGGGCTGGGGCTGATATGATCCTGACTTATTTTGCGCGGGCGTATGCCGAGAGCGTCGCTGTGCGGTAAACGCCAAGCTGTGTGGGAAAAGGAGGGAGGGCGACTCGCCCTCGTTTTCTTTGAAGTTCGAGTGCGCTTGTGGCTGAGGATCTGGCGTGGGCGGGTCGCCCACGTTTTCTTTGAAGTTCGCGTGCGCTTGTGGCTGAGGATGTGCCGTGGGCGGGTCGCCCACACTCCTTTATTGCATACTAGCCTTTGCGGTTCTTGTGCTTACTGGCAAACTGTTGGCGACGAGCGAGTTCGCGCATGTCGATGGCTGGATCGTCGTCTTCGAAGATTTCTTGGCCAATGATGTGTTCGATGACGTCTTCCATCGTGATGACGCCTGAGATAGTGCCAAATTCATCGACTGCGATGCCGAGTTGTTGATGCTTCTTGAGGAAGATCTGCAGGGCATCATCGACTGTCGCGTTGTCAGGGATGTAGATAGCTTCGCTGGCCATCGAATGAATCGGCAAATCGTCTTGATCTTTCGCTTTGGCACTGAGGATGTCGCGGCGGCGGACGATGCCCGTGATGTTTTCGGTTTCATCGCGGTAGGTTGGGATGCGAGCAAAGGGAAGGTTGCTTTCCTTCTCGAATAAGGAGCCGACGGTTTCTTCTTCATTGATCGCGTAAAGCACGGTGCGCGGTG
>Ga0209304_1001896_pt1 | contig 11970 bp, 13 predicted proteins | sample COGITO_mtgs_1004_4_FD_184789 | JGI IMG/M metagenome (GOLD analysis project Ga0209304, IMG submission 184789) | Pelagic marine microbial communities from North Sea - COGITO_mtgs_100423 (SPAdes) (version 2) | ecosystem: Environmental > Aquatic > Marine > Epipelagic ...
CCCTGTCAGTCGGGTTGCAGCGTACTAAAACTAAAGACTGAACTAAGCATGTAGAGCCGTAGGCAGCGGACTGGCGGACGCGGGTTCAATTCCCGCCGCCTCCACCAAACAAGTGATCTAGGAAACACTTCGCAACACTAAGTACCTAGTAAATACCCATACAGGCCAGTATATCTGGTCATGTATGGATCGTTTAAATTCTATAATAATCGTTAACATCCGTTTACTTTGGTAACACAGGTAGTAACATAGAGCCATGTTACCAAGAGCTGTGTTACTACGATGCCAAAAAGAACAAAGCCATTATCAAATATGGAGATCAGTGCCGCTAAGGCTGCTGCGAAACAATACTCACTCGCTGATGGTGATGGCTTGTATCTGCGCATTGCTACCACCGGCACAAAAACGTGGTTGTTTAATTACTATCGACCGCACACCAAGAAGCGGGCCAACCTTAGTTTTGGCAACTATCCTTCAGTCACCTTGGCTAATGCGAGATCCATGAGCGCCGACGCTAGATCGCTGTTAGCAAGAGGAATTGATCCGCAAACCTCAAAAGCTCAGGCGGCTCAGAGCAAAGAGGATCAGGCGTTGGCTACGCTAATGGCTGTAGCGGCCGCCTGGTTAGAGGTTAAAAAGCATAGAGTGTCCTTGGATCACGCGGGCGATATCTGGCGCTCACTTGAATTACATATATTTCCCAGCTTGGGGAGGCTTCCAATATCTGCGGTTACAGCCCCAATAGCTATTGAGGCTTTGAGGCCGCTTGCAGCAAAGGGGTCACTAGAGCAGGTCAAACGAATTTGCCAGAGACTCAACGAGGTGATGATTTGGGCGACGAATACGGGCGTAGTCCAGCATAACCCGCTAGCAGGTATCGCAGCAGCCTTTAAAGTACCCGAGAAGCAAAACCAGCCGACGTTACCTCCGAGTGATCTGCCCTTTTTGCTAAGCGCGGTTCAAGCAGCCAATATTAAAGCAACGACCCGCAGTTTAATCCTCTGGCAATTACACACAATGACCCGCCCAAGTGAAGCTGCCGGCGCCCGTTGGGATGAAATAGATACAGAGCGGTCAGTTTGGTGTATTCCGGCGGAGCGGATGAAAAAGCGACGAGACCATATTGTGCCGTTAACCTCACAAGCTTTGAGGTTATTAGAACGGATGAATATGATAAGTGGGCGAAGTGAATTTATCTTTCCATCTGATCGAAGCAACAGGAAGCCATACAACCCCCAGTCAGCCAATATGGCCTTGAAGCGTATGGGCTTTCATGGGAAGTTGGTTTCTCATGGGTTGAGAGCATTAGCGAGCACAACTTTAAATGAAGCAGGCTTTGATGGGGATATCATTGAGGCAGCCCTGGCTCATGTTGATACCAACACGGTCAGAGCTGCCTATAACCGTGCCCAGTATATTGAGCGAAGAAAGGTGATGATGGAATGGTGGTCAGAGCGAATTGAAAATGCTGCTCTCACGGGAGAGATAACTCCAGTTATCTTTGGGAGTGTTCGAGAAATATCTCAAGTTAGTAGTAGATTGGGTTGAATTATGGGGATAAAAAAGTAATGAGTAAATTCCAGATCTATTTTGATGCAGAGCAGGCCGCTCTTCTGGCTGTTGGTGTTTATGGCGAGTTCAAATTTATTGATGATTTAGTTGTGGCCGCTGATAACAAACCCTCGTTAAAGCAAATTTTAGAAAATGTGATGGAGTTAAATCATATGCTTCAGTCGAATATTGATGATCATGAGCGCAATGGGAGTGGCAGACCAGCCTCGTTCTCGATATGTCCTGATAGCGGAAGTGGCGTTTATACTAAGGATCAGCTTAAAGCATTTGTTAAGCCAATGAACGTTGATGATTTGATAGAGAACATAGGCAAGCAATACAGTATTTCAGTTGAAAAGCCACTGGGTGTAAATGAAAAGAAAACGCTGCTACGAATTATAGGAGCATTGACAAATGCTTTAGCGGATCAAGGCCCACAAAACCTTAGGAAGGAAGGTTCACCTATAGTTGGGACGGATGAAAGCGGAATAATTGGATTTCTTAAAAAGAATAGCTATATATCTGTTGGGAAATCCACTTTGCATAAACATATATCTTATGGGCTTTCAGAAATAGAGGACTATAAAAAACAATGACAGATAAAGCAGCCCTAAATAAGGAAACATGCGCGTTGTTCCAAGACGCCTTTAGTCACCTGGACTTAGAGTACCCTATACCAGCGGAAGACATCCTGTCACACGATCTTTTTACTGAAGAGCAAATAGCTATTTTAGTTTCGGAAGGCTTTCTATGTACTGATTCACTCGATTCAAGTCCTCCGATGTAACTAGCTCGTTTCATACTCAATTTCCAGCTGGAAGTTAGTTTTTCCAGCTGGGACGATTTCTTTTTTAGCTTTAAACAAAATGGCTTCGTAACCAAAAACATCAATACGAGGCTATGATGCAATCAATTTCAATACAGCGTAAACCTGATGTCCTAAAGCAATTAGGTATCTCTGCGACAACCCTCCATGTACGAATCAATACACATAAATTCCCTCCGCCGATTAATCTTGGTGGACGCGCTGTCGGCTGGCTAGCGAGTGAGGTAGAGACTGTCATAGCGGCTATGGCGGCTGGTGATCAAGACTACACTCTTGAGCAGGTAGTGACGCTCCTTATTGAGAAACGTGCCACTACTTTGAGGGGGCTATTCGATGGACATTGAACTTACCAGTGGACGCAGTGCGTCACACTCAAACAGTAATGGCGAGCTAAGCTCGATCGCGTTCAATGAGATTATCCAGTTGGTCCATAACCCCACTAACGTTGAAAAAAACCAAGCTCAATGGTTTATGGCTTCGATCCTAAAAACTAGAACCCTTAAAGACCAGCAGTCTGATGGTCAATTTGCAGTGATTTGGGGGGACATTGATGAGAATCCTCCGGTGATAGAGGATTTATGCCGTCGCCTGGATGAAATTTTAGGAGGAAGTGACTATCTGACCTATACAACTAAATCGGCTAAATCAGATACACAGAATAGCCGAGTGATAGTGCCTCTGATAAAAACGTTAGGCTTTGAGGATTGGCATAGGGCGCAGCTAGCCTTTAATAATGCCCTTGAGGATTCGGGGATCACAGTAGATCGTTGTTCTGAAAACGCCAATCAGCTAGCCTACCTGCCTAATCGGGGGGATTATTATGATTATAGGATAAAGAGCAGCGGAAACTATTTTGAGCCAATAATAAAGGATATCGTCCAAGCAGCCGATCACGTATCGGAGGATATTAAATTCACCAATAATCTAAACGGTCACCAATGTCTCTCTGACACCTTAATCGATGCCTTTAATACACAAAACAGTATTAACGAAATACTTATCCAAGCAGGATATGCTCAAAAAGGATCTTTGTACCGTCATCCTAACAGCCTTAGCGGCAGCTACAGCGCAAGCGTGAAAGGTGGGCGAGTACACAGTCTCAGCACTGCGGACCCCCTCTATACAAAGGGAGGGGGGGTTGGAGCCCATGATGCCTTCAGCGCCTTCAATGTCTTATTTCATAATGGAGATCTAAAAATTGCTCTTTATGATGCCGGTGAGAACTGGGTTAAAATCAAGGGTCAATCATGGAATGCACAGAAAAACATTGAAGCCTTGGCCTCATTGGAAGACCCTTTTCAGATTCTTGCAGCCGATGGGGGTAACAAAGAGGCAATCCACAATGCCCTAGCAAGAATCAACTCAGCAGATGTCTTAGACAAAGGGAAGCTGCGTAACCAGCTTAAGAGCCTCACAGGCTTATCCCTTGCTGATATAAAGAGTGCCTGCAAAGAGGCTCAGAACATTCAGCTTTCACAAATGGAAATAGCCGAACAATTCCTTCTGAAGCCTGAATATAAAAACCTAGTAGCCTGTGAGGGAGCGCTGTGGCTTTGTGACAATCGAAGTCATATTTGGAAAAAGATATCACTTAAAAAGATTGGCCAGCAAATAGCGAATTGCTATAAGAGCCAGAAATTATGCAGAAGAGCATCAGATTACAAAGCATTAAGTGATCTTGTTTATGACTATATTGAAAAGCCTTCATTTTTTGAAGAGGCTCCAAAAGGGATCGCTACGCCCAATTACTTTTACTCAATTAATGACAAAAAAGTGATTGGAAATGACCTTAACTCATCTCATCGTGCCAGATTCCAGGTCGATGTTGAGCTCTGTCCTGAAGAGCCAACTAAGCTTCTTCAGACCTTGCGAGATGCATTTCATCCAGATGATGCCGATGAGCAAATTAGACAGTTGAGAATGTTCACTGGTCTGGCAATCTTCAACATTCAGCATCCTTTGCACAAAGCTCTTCTACTTTATGGGGTTGGAGGTTCCTTCAAATCAGGTTTTCAGAGGATCATTGAGAGTCTTCTAAGGACAGAATACTGGACTTCCCAGACTTTGCTAGACACCAAATAGCGTTAAAATGTAACTCTATGAGAGGTGTTTATGACCAGCAAACGATACACAGAAGAATTCAAAATCGAAGCGGTAAAGCAAGTCACTGAGCGAGGCTATTCCGTTGCTGAGGTGGCCGAACGACTGGGTACCACATCGCATAGTCTGTATGCCTGGATGAAGCGCTATGGGGAGAAAAGCCCTCAGCTGGCCAAGCGTTCCGATGATCAAGCAGAGATCGTCAAGCTCAAGGCTGAACTTCGTCGCGTGACCGAAGAGCGCGATATTTTAAAAAAGGCCGCCGCGTACTTTGCCAGCGACCACGTGTGAAGTACGCTTTTATCCGTGATAACCGTACAGAGTTTTCTGTCAGAGCCATGTGCCGAATTTTCAAAGTGCATTTCAGTGGATTTTATTCCTGGATGGATAAACCTCTGTCGAATCGAGCGATTGAGGATCAACGATTGCTCAAGCTTATCAAGGAATTTTACGTAGCGAGTGGAGCAACCTATGGTAGCCCATGGATTCACCGTGATATGCGCGAGGCCGGTGAGGCATGCAGCGTTCATCGTGTCGCACGTATTATGCGGGAGAATAAACTACGTGCGCAGATTGGTTACAAGCGACGCTATATCAAAGGAGGTAAAACAGGGAGCATTGCGGCTAATCACCTGGACCGCAACTTTAACCCAACTGTACCCAATAAATTCTGGGTCAGCGACATTACGTATGTTCGTACATACGAAGGTTTTTTGTATGTTGCAACGGTTTTAGATCTGTTCTCACGTCGTATCGTGGGTTGGTCGATGGATAAAACCATGGATCGGCACTTGGTGATTAAAGCGCTTCTGATGGCGGTGTGGAAGCGTCAGCCGAAGGAGTCGGTATTGGTGCACAGTGATCAAGGGAGTCAATATGGGAGTGCTGATTACTTGGCTTTCATGCGAGATAACAATCTCGAACCGTCCATGAGTCGCCGGGGCAACTGCCATGACAACGCCGTTGCGGAAAGCTTCTTTGCTACGTTTAAAAAGCGGGTCACCCAGCGAAAGATCTACACAACGCGAGAGGAAGCCAAGGGTGCGATATTCAATTTTATTGAAATGTTCTACAATCCGATAAAGCGACACAGCCACACCGGAGGCGTGTCGCCGGTGAAATTTGAACAAGACTATTTTTCGAGGCTAGAAAGTGTCTAGTAAAGCCTGGGAAGTCCATATATTTCTGGATGGTCAGTTTTGAGTTTAGACTTTTGCAAAGATGGCCTTGAGATTTTTTTCTGAAAATCTAAAACTCCGCTAATACCTCCCGCACCTTTAGCTAATTGGATTAGCTTACTTTTGATAATATCCTGTCTCGCTTGAAGAATCTCTAAGGCGTGTTTTGCGTCAATTGCTTGTTGGTGCAGTGCCAATTCAGAGTCGGTAGGCTCCCTAGAGATACCAGACGACGCAATAGATTTATTAGCTGCCTTTTGTATGAAGGCCTCCAACGATGTGCGATGTTTTTCTATTAGAGCCTCTGCAATAGGTATGACTTGAGTTTGAATAGCATTGTCATCAAGCAAAAACCACTCACCTAGCACGCGCCGGGAAGCAAAAATATGGTGCAGATAGGTTTCAAGGTGCTCAACCATAGGCGATTCGGCTGAAAAGATGACATGGATTCGTCTTGGATTGCCTGTTTGGTGCTCCTTATTACGGATGGATGCTTCTTTGTCATTCCGTACGATACCAATCTTGACATACTGCCCCCACTCTCCTGAGAGGACATCTTGATCCCGATCTATGTAAAGGGTGCCGGGTGTTAATTTCGGTTCAGTCATCGTGTATTAGATCGGGTTGGTCGCGGGATCATACCGAGCAGTATGTCGTCCTCGGCGTCTGTTGATCTAGCAATCACAACACAGCGATTGAGTTGCACATTGCGAGTCAACTCCTGGTCGCTTCGGCATTGATAGACTTCTTTTTCACAGCCACGACAGAATCTTACCTCTGAGCCTGAGGCAGAGTTGGTGACGAAAGTCATTTCATCCCAGTTTTTTTTGCATTGGAACCCGAATATGCAGTTCCTGATTGTGTATTGCGTATCGAGACTAGCCATCCCATTACAATATTTGAAGTGAAGCAATAAATCAAAGGCTGCTGACTTCCTTATCACCATTTATCACTAAACTGCACTGCGAAAAACTGATAGTTTATTTAATGTATAAAAGATGTAACAAAAGTGCAGTTTTAAAATCTTTAAACCCACTAATAATCAACGGGTTATAGGCTACATGCAATTCCCGCCGCCAAATTCGCTATGTCAGTACTCGTGCAAGGAAGCAAAATACTACAAGGTTTGACAAAAAAAGATGACTGATGCAAGATCTATTCAATAGAGCATAAAATATTGGGCCTGCTTCTTTTATGCTGACCTTTAAAATTCATCTGAGGAGAAGGACTTATGATCCAAAAATCGAAAAAAGCAAGCAAAAATTTTCTAATATTGTTGAGTAGACTTAAGAGTATGTTTGCTTTTTTTCTTATATGTGGTGTTTTAACTGCTTGTGGTGGAGGAGGTACTGATTCTTCCGGCTCAAATAATGGCGCTACTAATTCCGGCTCTACTAATTCTGGCTCTAGTTCTGCGCCGCCTCCGTCTTCAAATGAAAACTTGAGTGGCTTATGGGATGGGACTATTTCAGAAGGAGGCCTAACATATGCCACAAGAGGATTAATATTTGATGAGGATGTCAACGATGGGTTGCCCGCAGACTTTTATGCGATTAGTTTAGATGCTGACGCAATTTATCTGGGTTCTATCTCGCCAAATGGTACTGACTTTCAGGGAAGTGCCGGTATGTATGAAATAGGCGGTGTATTATTTGGCCAATCAACAATTACTGGTGTAGGTTATTCTAAAGGAACTATTCGGGCTACTGGAACCTCAGACACGGGCGCAATCTCCTCAATTTCTTTAGATTATGACGCTTCGTATGATCGGCCATCTTCTCTAGGTACCGTCGCTGGAATTTGGAATACCTATGATGTAGTCGGAAATATTACGGCTACCATGACAATTCAAAATAACGGTTCGTTCTCAGGTGATAATGCTGGTGGATGCCAATACACAGGCGAGTTTTCAATAATCAATCCGAATCAAAATTTATATCGGTTTGAACTTGAGTACGCTGGATGCGTGCTTGATGGGTACGCCGCTGAAGGCTATTCAGCATTTTTTGATGAATCTGGTGCGGATGACCGAATGGAAACTGTCTACATGGTGTCTAATGATGGGCAAACTCAAGGAGTGATTTTTCTTGACATGTTTAGAAGTTCTGATTGATACGATTGAGAGTCGATTGGACGCTTTTGTACACGGAAATGTAGATTAGTTAATGTAACAAAGGATGTAACAAAAGTAGTGTTCTAAACCCATTAAATCTATATTTATCAGTGGCTTACCGTCTAAGTGCAGTTCCCGCCGCCTCCACCAAATAATAGCCCCACAAGGGGCTTTAAAGCACCATAAAGCATTGATTTAAATAGGGTTTATAGATTTTTTAAGTATTTCAAGAAAGCCCCGAGACTGGCTGCAGTATGTACGGCAATAGCACCTAGACAGGCGATTTTCACCTCAACCCATGAGTGGGAGCCGGGGTTTGCCGAACAGACCTTGAGGCGTCGAGGGCAATTGGATAGTAAACCTAGGAGATAGGATTTCCCAAAAGAGATCAAATCAGCATTGCCGGGGCAGCCAAATCTTTCTTTGACAAGATCAACCTTTTACGGAATAACAATTACACTAACGGGCCTGATTAACTATCTTGCAGGCAATCCGTGGACCATCGTTAGGAACTGCGTGTCTGTACCTGCACGACGGTGCTTTGCAATCGCTTGATACTCTGGATCGCCAAACCAAGCCTGAGCGGCAGTTTCAGAGGGGAGCTGAAAGAGCACAATACGACCTTCCCTAGGATAAGCACCCTCCAAGGTCACAGTGCTGTCGTCATAACTTAGAAAAGAACCGCCATGCTTTTTCAAAAGAGGGAAAAAACCCTTCTCGTAAAGTTTGTAAGTATCTGCATCTTGGATATGGAAATTGGCAATCATATAAACAGGGATATCTGACATTTTAGGTTTCTCTCTTGCTTTAAATAATAAGGTTGAACAATGAGTTTGAGTACTCAGATTAAGACTTAGATGGTCTCGAGCCAGCCGGCAACAGCCTGACCAATCTCAACCGGTGAATCTTCCTGAATAAAGTGCAGGCCTTTAACTGTGACTTCCTGCTGGTTCGGCCAACTACGGCAAAACTCCCGCTGCCTACCGACCAAAATAGAACCCGGCTCAGCGTTGACAAATAACTTGGGTAACTCTGAAGCGGCCATAAACGCCCCATATTGTTCCACCAGGGCAACCACCTCAGGAGGCTCTCCCTCAATAGGAATCTGGCGGGGCCAGTTGAGTGTCGGCTGACGATCATCCGGAGAAGCAAAGGGTGCACGATAGGCTTCCATTTCTGTGTCAGTCAGATCCCTGATAATAGAGGTGGGTACAACGGCTTCGATAAACATATTGCGGTTGAGGATCAGGTCTTCGCCCTTTTCTGAACGGAAACCTTTGAAGATACCTCTGGCACCTTCGGGCCAATCGTCCCAGCTCACCGGGGCGACAATTCCCTCCATATAGGCCACGCCTTTAACCGCTGTGCTGTTGCGCATTGCCCACATAAAGCCCAGAGCACTACCCCAGTCGTGGATCACCAAGGTGACATTGGCGTTGATATCTAAGCCATGCAATAGCCCGCTCAGGTAGTCGTATGCCACCTCAAGCGTATAGCGTTCTGGACCCATAGATGCTGGTAGTTTGTCTGAGTCACCATGGCCAATCAGATCGGGGATGATCACACGGCCAGAGGCAAGTAGCTCTGGGGCAACGTTGCGCCACAGAAATGAAGACATAGGGTTGCCGTGGAGTAGGACAATAGGATTGCCGCTGCCTTCATCGACGTAAGCGATTTTTCTGCCGTTAACGTCTAAAAACTTTTTATCGTAGGGCATGGTTTCAGACATCATTTTGAACTCCTTCTTGTAATCAGGCGGTAAGACCGATCATGGCCAGGCTGTTATTGATCGCTTTGCTTGCTAGCAGATTGGGACGCGATTGATAGTAATGCAGCCTATTTCGTGGACTTGCTGGCCACCAACTCCAGCATTCTATGCGCGGTTTCTCGGCCGGAATTCTGATTCTGCCCCGTGACAAAACGTTCTTCATCGTCAACCACAACGAGGGTCGCAAGGAAGTCCATGATCCTGGTGTTGCTTTCAAAAATAACACCGGCTTTTCGCAGCTCTGTCTCTGGGTGCTGGGGAGTAATTTCTATTATGCCCAGCTCCTTAATCTGTTTGTCAGTTACACCGGTCATACGCCGACCGGCGATCAATGACTTACCGTCACGGTCTTTTGCATTGATGAGGCCCAATACACCGTGGCAAACGCCACCAATAACCGGTTCGTTGCTGGCGTAGTAAGCTTCACTAATCTTCTCGGCCAATACTGGTGAATAGCCGAGGTCGTAGGCAGCTCCAAAACCCCCGGCCATAAAGATGATGTCGTACTGGGTAAAATCAACGTCATCAATGCGCATTGAATTTTCGACCTTAGCCAGAAATGCAGGATCGGCCAGGAAGCGGTCGTCTTCCGGTGTTTTTAACAGCCGGTTTATGGTCTGGGGGTCAACAGGGATTTTTCCTCCTTTGATGCTGGCCAGATCAACCTGCATACCGGCATCGAGGAATCTGTAGTAAGGATGGGTCATCTCTGAGGCCATCACACCTGTGGCATCCCCAGTGGTCTCGCCGGGAGCAGACAAAACGGCCTGGTTGGTCGCAATAATCAGCGCGCGTTTACCGGCGGGTAGTTGCACAGCTTCGCCGTTATATTCGGGGTGTAAACCCGCCTTGTGCACGATCGTTGGCAGCGCCAGCACTAATAAGGCGACTCCGAGGGCTATACCGCCTACAATTTTGATCAATTTCGCTTTCATGTCGCACTCCTGTTCAGGTTAGATGGATTGGTTTAATGCAATAAACGTGGAATAGTCTATCTCCTATTAGCTTGCGCGTAAATTGTCGACAAATGCATAACCATTGTGCGATTATGCACACATGGATTGGGGTCATTTAGAGTATTTTCTGGCGGTAGCGCGCACCGGCTCCTTGAGCGGAGCGGCCAAGCTGCTGCGCGTCAATCATTCAACGGTTGCCCGGCGCCTAGAAAAGCTGGAGCAGCAACTCAACGTCCGCTTGTTTAATCACCTCAACAGCGGCTATCAGTTAACTGACGATGGGCTTGCCCTAAAAAAGCACGCTGCTCAGGTAGAACGTGAGATAAATCAGATCCAGGGTGTCTTCAGCGGCAGTGAGACCAAACTGCGTGGCACCCTGAAAATCAGCAAGCCCAGCAGCGGCCTATTGAATCTGGCCCCATTACTGGCTGCCTTCCATCACCGGTACCCGGACATCAATTTGGTACTGACCGCAGGCGGTGAGCGTAGCGAAATAGCTCGGATGGAGGCCGATGTCGCCATCCGTCTGACAAATGATCCGCCGGAAGCGTTGGTCGCCCGTAAGCTTGGTCAACTCCCCATTAATATATTCGGTAATCGTGCCTATCTAGAACGGGCTGGAACGCGTAGCCTGGCTGATTATGATTGGGTAGTGTGGCACGCTGACGATAGTTTGCTGAATATGGAACCTGCACTGAAACGGGAAATACCCAACGCGCGAATCGTGTTGCGGACCAGCAGTTACAATGAGCTGTTTGAAGCAGTAAATGCGGGTATGGGTGTAAGCTTGTTATCTCCGCTGCGACTCCCGAAAACGCACCAATTGCAGGCGTTATCACCGTCGCTGCATCAATTTGACCTAGGGGTGTGGCTGCTCAGCCATCCGGACTTGCGTAACCGGGAGCGAATAAGGGTATTCAGGGACTTTATGATTGAGCACTTGGGCGGCGCACTGACAAAGCACTGGAAAAATAATTAGAACCACCGATCCCCAGCACAGGTAATTCACTCTCACCTGACATAATTCCAACCCCCTTGCCCATACGCTCGAGTAGCTTCAATTCACAAGTGCCTGCTGACGTTTAGCGCGAATAGCGCGTGTTTCACGTCCGTGTAACGTCTTTGCAGCATCGCACAGGTTTCGGCTAGACATTCTTCGCACATCAACAACACATGTTATTTTCTGCCAGAAAAAATACACCACGGCACTGACTCTATAAACTATTTTGGCTATTTATCTTGAACACATAAAAAATGTGCAGATGCTCCTTTTTTAAGTAACAAAGCATGTAACAAAAGCAGTTTTATAAACCCATTAAACCTATATTAATCAATTGCTTATAGTCTAAGTACAGTTCCCGCCGCCTCCACCAAAAACCAGAAAAGGTCACCCGAAAGGGTGGCCTTTTTTGGTTTTTGGCTGCTACTGGGAATGAACATGCGGAGCGGGTTCAGCTGAGCCACACTTTTTACTGAGA
>Ga0209304_1001899_pt1 | contig 11965 bp, 14 predicted proteins | sample COGITO_mtgs_1004_4_FD_184789 | JGI IMG/M metagenome (GOLD analysis project Ga0209304, IMG submission 184789) | Pelagic marine microbial communities from North Sea - COGITO_mtgs_100423 (SPAdes) (version 2) | ecosystem: Environmental > Aquatic > Marine > Epipelagic ...
GAAAGAATTGATGTAATTAAAAGTCCAATTCCCAATCCAATTAGTATCGATCCAACAAAGGCGAGTGGCGATGTATCTAAGAAAAAGAATCCCACTCCAATCCCAATAATGAGACCGCCTCCGATCGCCCAACTACTCTTGTCGTCTTTTATATTTGTCATTGTGTTTAGTTTTAATAATTGCTTGTTTCCATAAACGCTGCTAATGGCTGACATTTTTGTTTTAGGTCACTCCTAATTTTGCGTTTCCATTCGTTCTTTAAAATACTTAAAACAATGCTGTCTCTTCTTGTGTCATCGGTCTTAGGGCAGTTGCTTCGTAAGACGCCCTCGGTTGTGCAGCCTATGTTTTTCATAGCATCAATACTTTTTATATTCTCATTATCCGCTCTAAACTCAACCCTTTCTGTTTCTAGAATTTTAAATGCAAATTCTAATAAAAGAAACTTACAATGTCTATTGAGTCCGGTTCTTTGGAATTGTTTTCCAACCCAAGTATATCCAATTTGTAAGCTTGAATTTTCAAGTTGAATATCATAAAAGCGAGTACTACCAGCGTAGCATTTGTTTATTTTGTCATAGACAATAAACGGATATTCTTTTTGATTTTCTTTCCCTTTTAAAGCGAGTTTTAAATAGTTTTTTAAATTTTTTTCGGAGTCAGCCTTTATTAAAGAGTAAGTCCATAGTTCAGGTTCGTTGAGTGAGAATTTTAGCAACTCATTAAAATGATTTTCTTTTAAGGGTTCTAGAATTACAAAATCATTTTCTAGATAATAATCGTTATTAAAATTGAATTTCATAGTCGGGGTATTTATGTGTTTACTTCAGTTTTTCTATTTTTTCATCAGTCCATTCTGATACCGATAATCGTTTGTTTGATAGTAGGAAATGATTTCTTCTAATGCCATTGCGCTTTCAGTTTCAGGTTCCAAGCTGTTTGTTTGTTGATCGTATTTATAGAAGTATGATTTATTTTGGTCGCCTAAAATAGATAATTTATCAGCCTTTAATAACCCAAGTTTTCTATAATTTCCAATGAACGCTCTTTGGTCAGCAATGTCTATTGTGTTAATATCCTTACCATAAAAATTGGAGGTGTATTCCCATCCTAAATAGCCAAACAATGTGGGGAAAAAATCTATTTGTGAGGCTTGTTTTACAATCTTCGTTTTGGGGGCGTTAGGGAGGTTGTAGATAAGTGCAGGAATATGGTATTTACCAACATTCAATTCCCATTTCCCAGCAGAGTTGGCACAATGGTCTGCCATGATAGCAATGACAGTAGTGTCAAACCAAGGCTTGTCTTTTATGGTGTTTAGAAACTTACCAATAGCATAATCGGTGTACTTTACGGCACCATCTCTTCCAGTCCCAGAAGGAATGTCTATTTTGTTTTCTGGATAGGTATAAGGACGGTGATTTGAGGTGGTCATGATAAAATTAAAGAAGGGTTTGTTGGCGGCATAATTTAGGTCCGCTTCTTTAATGACTTGTTTATAGATGTCTTCATCACAAACGCCCCAAGCATTTTCAAACTGAATATCTTTATCTTTAATGTTGGTTCTTTTTGCAGTGAATGATTCTCCAAAAAGATACCCACGACCGCGATCGACAATGTCAAATCCATTGGATCCAAAGAAGTTATTCATATTATCAAAATAGCCATCGCCTCCATAAAAGAATGTTCTCGAATAGCCTTTTTCTTTAAACACATCTCCGATGTTATGCAGACCTCTATTGTTTTTTCTTTTGACGATGCTTCTCCCTGGCGATGGGGGTACAGAGAGCGTAATTGCTTCCATCCCTCGAACGGTGCGTGTGCCCGTCGCATACATGTTTTCGAAATACACACTCTGTTTTTGTAACGCATCTAAGTTTGGAGTTATACTTTTTTGGTTCCCAAAATGGTGGAGGAAATCGGCATTAAAACTTTCTAAACAGATGAAAATTACATTGGGTTTTGTTTCTGGATTGTAAGCTTTTACTGTTCTTGAGATGCTGTGTTTATCTTCAGAAAAAAGGGTGTCGTTTGGGGTGTTTAAATTTCCTTTTAATTTTCTAAAAGATAGCTCTAAATCCTGTGTCTTATAGAAGTCGGTATAATTCAATTCGTTGTTTTTAAAAGCTGAAAAGAAGGAGTAAATGCCAGCTTTTGAGATTTCATTTTCATAGCGATTCTTTGACCATTCTGCATCATTATTGTCTATATAAGCCCCGTACAAAAAAGGAATTATTAAGACAGTAACTAGTAAGATTCGGTCTTTTGAAGTTCTTTTGGAGGAAAATGTATTTTTAAAAACGTTCTGTTTTTTTAGAATATAATATTGTAAAAACACCAAGACAAACACTACAAATAACAGTAAGGGGATTGGATAGGATTCATTGATGTTTTGCACGACTTCATAGGTGTAGATTAAATAATCCACGGCAATGAAATTAAATCTGTTCTGAAATTCTTCCCAAAATGTCAGTTCTGCAAAAAATGAGAAGGTGAGTATGAGGGTTGTTAAAAAATAAAAGACATAGGTACATGATTTATCCACAAGACTGCCAATCCATTTGTTGGGAAACAGTATTAAATAAAGAGTGTATAGGATTACAAAAAACGAAATCACCCCAATGTCAAAAAATAATCCAGTGAACAGAACTCGAAAAAAATTGAGTATGGAAAAATCAATTTCTGAGAAGGACCAAACATAAAACACACATCGGACACTAAAGGAAATGAGTATGAATTGTAAAATAAAGTTTTTGTAGGTAGATAAGCGGCTGTTTTTTTTCATTTTTTAGGTTCGATTTATGATATAGGGGAGATAGGTTATTGCAAAAATGACTATGAATGTGAGTGCAGCAAAAGTAACTGCTCCTGCTGAAATGTCTTTTATGAATCCTATTTTAGGGTGGTTTTCTTTATGTACAAAATCGGCTAATTTTTCAACGGCCGTATTCATGCCTTCTATGCTCATAACCAATCCCATCGCAATGATTTGATTGATCCAATCTTGTTTAGAAATGCCAACGATAAAACCCAGTAAAATGGTTAACGAAAAAACGAAGGTTTGGGCCATGATGCTGTGCTCTGTTTTTAATAATAAAAACAAACCTCTAAAGGCATATTTAAAACTTTGAAGCCTTCCTTTTATAAATAATATCATTCTATTCTTTATTTTTTGTAATATTAGTATTGGGTACTTGTTTGCAAAATTAGTGATTTCGTATGTACTGAAATTCACATTTTTATAAATTTACATATTTGATTTATTATAATCAACTTTTTTAAAAACTTTCGTTTTATTTTTTAAATCATTATTAAGAACTTCCTCTAATTCGTTCGTGATAGGGTTTCCATCTATAAAACTAGTTATTGCATTTCTCAACCTCAAACTGTATTGAGAATAATTTTCTGGTAAATGATCGATTCTACTTTTGTCATTTGGGTCAAAATGAAATCCAATTAAAATTAAATACCATTCATAGCTCTTAATTATTTTTTTCATTAATTCTCTTGACAGTTTTTTTTCATCTTTAAATTCATGTCCTAATACTTTTATAGCATTGTAAAATTCCCAAAAAGAAAATTCGTCAAAGCATCCTTCTTCATGTATAAAGTAAAGATAGCTGTCATTTTCTGTAGCAGCATTATCGTTTAAAATCTTTAAAGCTTCTTTTTTATTCATTGTTTAACATTGTCCATCGTTTATTTGTTTAAACCTGTTTCAATTGCTTCAAACAAAATCTATTAAAGCCCCTCTCTATTTACAGGCCTCTTAGGCGCGAACAATCTAATAAAACACTTACTAGTTTATATAGGTTATTGAAGAATCAGATTTGAGGTCTTATTCCGCCATAAAAGTAGTCAAAAAATGAATACGACCAAAAAATTAAAATTATATTAAGCTTAGGTTGAGTCAATATGGCACCCTATTTGATACTAATTTATAGGGGACTCCCAAACGAGTGCCAGACTGAATGTTATGAATATCGTTTGATTTCTCGAATTAATTTTATACTTTAACTTAAAATTTAATATTATATAATCCTCCAATCTCAATAAAATCATGAAAAAATATCCCCTTATTTTTCTACTGACACTCTTAGCCTATTCTTTATATGCACAAGATGTCTCTTCATTTTTCACAAAAACCGATCAGTAATCTCAATAAAATCATGAAAAAATATCCCCTTATTTTTCTACTGACACTCTTAGCCTATTCTTTATATGCACAAGATGTCTCTTCATTTTTCACAAAAACCGATCAGTTTTTAAAAACCTACGTTCAGAACGGAACAGTAGCGTATGAAAAAATCCATTCCAACCCATCCGCGTTAGATGAACTCTTCAATATAGCAGCAACGCTTTCTATTTCTAAAGAAGAGGATCACTATAAAGCATTTTGGATTAATGCCTATAATTTAGCGGTTATCAAAGGAATCATAACCAATTACCCTATGAATTCTCCTTTAGATAAAGGTGGTTTTTTTGATAAAATTACCTATGAGATTGCAGGTCAAAAAGTCACGTTAAACTCCATTGAAAACACCCTGTTAAGAGCTCAATTTAAGGATCCGCGCTTGCACTTTGTATTGGTTTGTGGTGCCATAGGATGTCCGCCTTTAATCCCTAAAGCGTATTTCCCAGAAACCTTAGACAAACAGTTAAAAGAACAAACCGAATTGGCCATTAATGGCGATTCATTTATAAAAGTCAATATCAAAAAAAAGCGTGTCGAAGCCTCCGAGATCCTAAAATGGTATAAAGAAGATTTTGTAATAAAAGGTCAATCTGAAATTGATTTTTTAAACCTCTACAGAAAAGAGAAAATACCCCCAAATTTTAAATTACGGTACTTCACGTACAACTGGACTTTAAACAGTCAACCCTAACATTAAACACACGCCTTAAACACCCTACTTATGAAACTTAAAATCACCACAGTACTATTTTTAATGCTGACATTCTCAATCGCTTCACAAGAAGATAACGATAATGAACAGAGTAACATCATCACTTATACCCCCTCAAAACTATTGAATAAAGGGCAATGGGATATTAAATGGTTTAATAATATTTATACCCAAACAAAAAACTCTGAAAAACCTGGTTCACAGCCAAGAGAAACTTATTTTACATCCACCATAGATATTTTTACTGGCATCTCTAAAAACAACAATTTAGACGTTGGACTTTTATTAGAAATACGTTCAAATGCGGTCAATGGCCTAGATACCTTTGATGTTTTTAAATTTGAGAATAATTCAACCAATGGGACGCGTTCTGGATTTACCTCATTTGCACCTGCCATAAAATTCAAACCCTTTAATAAAATTAGTAATTTAACATTGTTGACAGCCTTCCATATTCCATTGGTAAAAGAGGAATCAGAAAACAACGTTTATTTAGATCAAAAAGGATATACCCTCCAAAACCGATTTTTGTATGATTACACCTTTGCAGGAGATGAACTACAATTATTTGCTGAAATAAATACAGAATATAATTTTGGGGATAAGAAAGAGAGCTTTGCAAATACGAGTTTGGTTTTAACACCAAGTGTCTTTTTTAGTTATTTTCCAAGTCAAAAATTTACTGTTTTAGTGATGGCGCAACATTCCCAAAGGCTCGATCTTGGAGAAAGTTTAGCACAAGACTATTCAGTGCTTGGTTTTGGAACAAAATATCAACTCACAAAGGTGTTGAATATTGAGTTTTTATACACCAATTTTGTGAGAGGAAATAACACCGGATTGGGTCAAACATTTAATATCGGCTTAAGAACCCTATTTTAAATTTATAATCAAGGACGTATGAAATCCATAGCATCTCTTTTTACTTTTTTTATTGTAGTCAGTACCTCCGTGTGCGCACAAACGGAACTCATTAATGAACTCGATTTTAAAGGCCTCAAAAAAACAAAAGCATCGTTTTTAAGAACTATTTTAGAAACCAAAAAAGGACACCCACTAGATTCTACCCTCATAGAAAAAGATCTTATTAGGTTAAAACGATTGCCCTCCATTTCTAATGCTACTTATGAAGTCGTCCAACTTCCCGATAATCACCTCAAGGTTCAGTTTAATTTAGAAGAAAACTTCACCTTGATACCCGTTTTTAATTATTGGACAACAATTAGGACAGTCGCTTATAAAATTGGTATCTCCGAATATAATTTATTTGGCAGAAATATAACCATGGGTGGCTTTTATCAAAATAATGGCTATAACACCTTTTCCTTAAATTTTAATGCCCCTTATTTGTTTTCAAATAAGTTTGGTTTGGGGCTCAACTACCTAAATTGGAAAAGCGAAGAACCGCTTCATTTTGGAGAAAACACGGCCAATTACCTTTACCACAACACCTCCTATGAGTTATTGGGATCCTATGAGCTAAATTTCAAAAATACTTTAAAAGTTGGATTCTCTGTTTTTAATGAAAAATACGATCATAAAACGGGGGATATAGAGTCTGGAGTTCCCAGCCAATTGGATGTGAATAAGCGATTGTTTAAACTTATTTATACACACGAAAATCTAAATTATTTTTATTTCTACATCAGTGGTTTTAAAAGTGTTTTCAATGGACAATTCGTAAGCTCCGAAATCAAATCTCAAAACAATTTTATAATCGCTTGGAACGACTTCTTGTATTACAAAAGAGTTGGGGATAAAGGAAATTGGGCCAACAGATTACGCCTTGGCTTATCCACAAATAACGACAGCCCTTTTGCACCTTTTGCCTTGGATAACAACGTAAATTTAAGAGGCGTTGGAAACGCTGTTGACAGAGGCACAGGCAGTATTGTTTTTAATACAGAGTACCGACATACTTTTTTGGAAAAGAAAAGCATCGTTGTGCAAGGCAATGGATTTATTGATGCAGGAACTTGGCGAAACCCAGGGGGCAGTTTAAGCACTTTTGGAGACAGCGAAAACATTAATGTTTATACAGGTATAGGCGTGCGGATCATTCACAAAAAAATATTCAATGCCATCCTTCGTATCGACTATGGCTATGGCATCACAAAAAATGCCAACAGAGGATTTGTGTTTGGTATTGGGCAATATTTTTAGATAAAAATAAAAAAACTTTTTTTGGGCGTTCAAAGCCGGGCTTTCCGCTACAAGTCCTCGCCACAACACAGGCTAACGCCGCGCTCTGACCGTGGGCTTTTCAACTGCAATCCCTCACGCTAAAAACCTCAGGAACATTGCATTTAATACGTCTAGTTGTTTGTAGTTGTTTTCTGTTCCTTTCCAATTAAAAAATACAAAATAGCTCCAAAAAAGCTCAAAAATATCACCACCAACAGCCAAATTAGTTTCGTGTTTCCCTGAAATTCACTTTTTTGAATATCAATAAGTGCTAAGACAGTTGGTAACACAGCGAGCGCTAAAATAAATAAGAGTATAATTAATTCCCAAGTCTCCATCATTGCTAAAACTATCATTTTTTAATTGTTATTCGTTAGTTTTTGTTCTTTTGCTAGCGAGGGTTTATTGGTTTAATCCATAGAGTACGCAGCTTGGAGAATTTCATTTAATCTATTTAGATGACTTCTTTTTCTAAAGCTAAAAAGTGAGTTACCTTTTCATTACAATACAAAGGGATAATTCTCACTTCGCAATTATAGACTGAATTATCTTTTCTGTAGTTTGTGATCACCTCCTTAAATGGATGTGATTTTTTTAATTTAGTTCTAATTTTTTTCTTAACAGATGAGCAGGTGTTTTCTCCCTGTAAAAAATGGGGTGTTTTGTTTATGGCAAAATCTTTTGAATAGCCTGTCATTTTAGTAAATCCTTCATTAACCCAAATAATTCTTTGGTTTAAATCGGTAATTACGAGTGCTTCAAACTCTTGATTTTTAAAAACACTCTGAAAATCATTACTCCATTTTTCTTTTTTAAAGAATGAATTTACAACCTTAAGATCTCTTTTTTTTCTCTGCTTGTCAAGTGTTTTAAAATAATTTGGCCTATAGATATCCCAACTTGATAACGGGGATATTTTAGCTTTAGACGATTTAATTTGATGTTTTATTTTGTCATGTTCTTTATCTGACAAAGAAGAAAGATAAATGTCTAAACACATCATTTCAGAAGAATTGTATTTCATAGTTCTATTTTTTAATATGAATGCTAACGACTACAAATCACACCCTGCTTAAATAGGATTATTTCCGAACAAGCCCATTTAGAGGCGTCTAAATAGCATAATAATCTTAAAATACTTTTGGTTGAATTGGTTTTTTGAAGAATCAGATTTGAGGTCTAAGTCTATTGTAAAGATAATAAAAAAATTATTTCTGACCAAAGAGACTCTACTTAATGGTGCGGATGCCTTTAAAGTCTTGCTGCGTATTCTAGATTTAAAATTATAAAGTTCTATTTGTTTAAGTCATGGAATACCTTTAGATTTTGCGTAGTTTGACGGTTAGTATAAGCGGTCGTTTTAATGCCGCTTATACATTGTTGGCAAATCGTTTATTCTTTTATCAATTTTATTGATGCCTTTCTATTATCTGCTTGAACTGTTATTAAATATATGCCAGACGGTTCTTTTAATGGTATATTAACAAGTTGCTCTTGACGAAATGACTCTGAACGAATTAACTTGCCATTAATATCAGAAAGAATAATTTCTACAGATTCATAAACAGCTCCCAAGTCAATCGAGAAATTACCATCAGTTGGATTAGGGTGTGCTAAAAGTTTGCTTCCAAAATCGTTTTTGATAATACCTAGAGATGTTGAGCCAAAGGTTCCATCTCCCCAATGCAACTGGCCGAATTGGATGCAAACAAAGACAATATGGTCATAATCATTGATGCCTACACCTGAAGGTAAGTTAAATGTCATAGCGCCTGATGAGTAATTTAGGCCACTAATGGTTCCTATGTTTTCCACTAGTAACATCCCAGATGTGTCAATAGGTTGTGTATAGTCATTATTATTAGTTAGAAACACATGAACATCAAATACGTTACTCTGAGTCAAATAATTTGTATCAAATCTGAGGTTGAGGGAATTATCGTCAAACAGTTCCAGATACACGTCTCCCTCGAGTGAGTAATCACCATCTACGAGTGATGCTGTTCTGAACTCTATGAGGTTCTGACTAATAACAATATGAGAGGAAAGTAACAATATAAATAATAATATATTTTTCATAGGAAGTGATTTTTAATTTATTCTATAAGTTTGCTAACGGTCTAGTATAAGAATAGTAGCGGATTTACACGCACTAACTTTTCGGTTAAACACAGACCTTTTTTATGTTTCATTACTTTTGTTTTAGTGATTAAACCGCTATTATTTTTATACCTTGTTCTACGGCGTTTTAAATTCATTTTTATTTCTTTTTTCTCAATTTTCACCTAAGACTATTTTTTCTATTATTTTGTTAAATTTATTGGGTTCGTCTATAAATGGAAAATGAGCTGAATGATCGAACTGATAAAAATTTTTCTCTGGTGCTTTTAATTGAGTAAAAAAATCTTTAGCAGGTTTCAGAGGTGTCTGATAGTCATGAATACCTTGAATGATATGAACTGGAATAGAGATACTATCAACTTCTTGTATTAAATTTGTTTGAATAACATCATCCCAAAGATGCATAGGTGAAAATAGAGCTCCCTCTAAATAATTTATTTTATTTCGAAAAGTATATTCAGGACTATCAAAGAGAATGGTTTTATAAAGATTTGTCAAATTATAGTTTTTGTGGCTAAAACCACCACCATATTTATTGACAAAATCTCTTTGAGGTATCAAATAGTCCATCCATGTTTGGTTGTCCGCCAAAGAGTCAGGAAATACTAGTGTATTTATAATCTCAACATCTGATTTATTTTTAAGGTTTTTAGCCATTTTTTTAATCCAATTCAAAGAGATTTTTTCTCCATAATATTGGTGAGAAACTTGCCCAATGCCAATGTAAGAGTGAAAATGATTAGGGTGCTGATAAGCTAACATAGTACCTAAAAAAGAGCCCCAAGAATGCCCCATCAAATAAATTTTATTTTGCTTAAATTGGATTTGTAAATATTCTGAGACTTCAACAGCATCAGATATCATTTGTGGTAATGACATACTTTCTACAGGTATATCTTTAAAATAAGATTTTCCCGCTCCTCGTTGTTCCCAATACGCTACTACAAATTCTTGCTCTAAATTTAATCCTATATTTTTCATAAATGGAAATTCAGGTGTCCCCGGACCTCCATGTAAGAATAACAAAACAGGTTTAGTATTATCTTCTCCTCTAATAATAATAGTCTGCTGTATTTCGCCAACAGGAATTGTTACTATAGTAGAAATAGCATTTTTAGGAATATTTCCATCATTATTTCTAACAATGTCAGCTACTCCAGGGCTTTTTATAAAAACAATTGCGATAAATACTAAAACTATTACCACGATGGTTATAATCGAATATTTTATTGTTTTTAATATTTTTTTCATTCTTTGATTTTTTTAATGACGTAGAACTAGTGTATATACACACCTTTAGGTGTGCATATTTCCATTATATTTAGTGTTTCGTTCAACAATACATCCCAAATTGGCGTGTATTGTTGAACTTTCTGTTTTATAAAACGTATTTAAATGTTTTTTCATTTCATTCATTTTTAACACTAAAAACTAAAGTTTATAATTCATTAGTATGTATACTTCGTTGCTCAATCAATTTTTAAAAACTCCGCATACCCATACACCACTGTATAAATACAGTATTTTAATAGCTTACTAAAAAGTTGAATTGGTTAAAATGAAGAATCAGATTTGAGGTCTAAGTCCGTTGTAAATATAATAAAAAGAAATTATTTCCGCCCAAAAAGGCTGTCCATAATTGTGCGGATCCCTTTAAAACCAAAGTAAATCGCCGCTCCACAAGTCAAAACACCCGCAATCACCAAAGGGATGTAAAGCGGTTTATCGGGATTGGAAAATCCAGCATGTAAAATAAAAGGCCCTAAAAATAATAAGAAGAGAGTCACCCCCATTGTTTTAAGTCCACCCACTAAAAGGTCTTTATTGGTTCTAGGCGTTTCCATTGGTATATTTTTTTAATGCGGTACGTACGTTTTTATGAGTGTCTAACAACTGTTGTGCTTCGGTTTCTGAGAGGTTCAACTGATCCATCAACATCTTGACGCCACGGGCGACTAGTTTATCATTGTTCAGTTGCATGTCCACCATTTTGTTGCCTTTTACCTTTCCAAGCTGAATCATTGTGGTGGTGGTGATCATATTCAATACTAATTTTTGTGCCGTGCCGGCTTTCATTCGTGAGCTGCCCGTTAATACTTCGGGACCTACCACCACTTCAATTGGGTAATCCGATACTTGGGCGAGGGGACTGCCCTCGTTGCACGTCATACATCCCGTGCTGATGTTGGCTTGCTGACAGGCTTTCAAGGCCGCAATCACATAGGGCGTTGTGCCAGAAGCAGCAATACCAACCACCACATCGTTTGTGGAGATACTATATGCTTGTAAATCCTTCCAGCCTTGTTGGGTATCGTCTTCGGCAAATTCAACCGCTTTACGGATGGCACTATCACCACCTGCAATCAGTCCAATCACCATTTCATGTGGGACTCCAAAAGTGGGAGGACATTCAGAAGCATCCAAAATTCCGAGGCGTCCACTGGTTCCAGCACCCAAATAAAACAAACGTCCGCCGTTTTTCAGGTTGTTTACAATCTGTGCTACCAGAGCTTCAATTTGTGGGACTGCTGATGCAACCGCCGTAGGAACGCTCTGATCTTCTTGATTGATCACGTTTAAAACATCCTTAATAGACATTTTTTCGAGATGGTTGTAATGCGAATCCTGTTCGGTGGTTTTTGTGAAAGTCATACACAAAAATAGAATTTTTGAAACACTTTTGTACTATTCTAAAATTAAACTCGCGCTATACGTTTCAGAAAGTCTAAAATACCCCATCGGAAAATGCTCTG
>Ga0209304_1001903_pt1 | contig 11952 bp, 9 predicted proteins | sample COGITO_mtgs_1004_4_FD_184789 | JGI IMG/M metagenome (GOLD analysis project Ga0209304, IMG submission 184789) | Pelagic marine microbial communities from North Sea - COGITO_mtgs_100423 (SPAdes) (version 2) | ecosystem: Environmental > Aquatic > Marine > Epipelagic ...
GGGCGCGTTAGACGCAACGTCCAGGCCGCTTCGATGCATGTGATGGACCGTCTTCGCCACACAGCTTTTGCTCTAAGCATCGAAGTGTTTATGCACCACCGCAGGTCGCACAAACCATAATAAAACTACAACCCTCAGCCAGCAGACTAGACAGGACAGACTATGACAATTACTAAAACTCTCGGTGAGTTTATTATTGAAAAGCAGGCTGAATACCCGGACGCCACGGGCGAGCTATCCGCGATATTCGCAGCGCTGCGCCTTGCTGCTAAGATTGTACATCGTGAAATTAATAAGGCTGGGCTGGCGAATTTCAGCGGTTCCGCCGGAAGCGAAAACATCCAGGGTGAGACTCAACAAAAGCTCGATGTCTACGCCAACGACCGCTTCAAGGCAGCCCTGTCGGCGCGCGGCGTGGTCTGTGGCCTTGCCTCAGAAGAAGACGATGAGTATGTGCGTTTTGATGACAGCCTTAATCAGCAGAGCAAGTATGTGGTGTTGATCGACCCAGTTGATGGATCGTCCAATATCGATGTTAACGTCTCGGTCGGGACTATATTTTCTGTCTACCGCCGAGTGTCCGAGATCGGCACCCCAGTTGAAAGCGAAGATTTCTTGCAACCCGGAATTGCCCAGGCCGCTGCTGGCTACGTGATCTATGGTTCCTCGACTATGCTGGTGTTCAGCACCGGGAACGGTGTACATGGCTTTACCTATGACTCAAGCTTGGGTATCTTTTGCCTTTCTCATCCCAACATGACCTTTCCCGACCACGGCCAGATTTATTCGGTCAATGAGGGCAATTACGTTCATTTCCATGACGGTGTTAAACAATACATTAAGTACTGCCAAGTCGAAGACAAAAAGACCGATAGGCCATACAGCAGTCGATATATAGGTTCGCTGGTATCGGACTTTCACCGTAATTTGATAATGGGTGGAATTTTCCTCTATCCAGCCTCGTCTCTGCACCCACTGGGCAAGCTGCGTTTGCTGTATGAGTGTAATCCGATGGCCTTCTTAGCGGAGCAGGCGGGCGGTGTGGCCATTTCCGGCCCAGACGCTCGCGTGCTGGACATCAACCCGACTGAACTCCACCAACGGGTACCGTTTTTCGTGGGCTCAAAACATATGGTAAAAAAATTAGAGCGTTTTTTACGAGAGTTTTCCTGACTGGTACCTTAGTTGAATCGACAGGCAAGGCGCGCTGCTCCATACTGCTCTTTTTGAGGTGGATCTGCCGTGCGTCATTCTGTTCTTTTAGCCGCCCTCTTAGGGGCTACTTCTAGTCTATTTTGGGCGGGCAATGCCATTGTCGGCAAGGTGGTGGTTGCCACGCTGCCGGCCTTTACCCTGTCTCAGTTCCGCTGGGCCTTAGCCTTCGTCCTCTTGGCGCCCTTCGGTCTGCCTCGAATTTACCGGCAATGGCATTGGTATCGTCAACATTTGCCGCGCTTAAGTCTGCTCGCCTTACTCAGTGTCGGTTTCTATAACACCCTGCAATATTGGGCATTGGAATACACCGAGCCAGTTAAGGTCGGTGCCATGTTGGCTCTAATGCCACTGTCTATTGCGGTGGTGTCGGGTTTTCTGGGCGGCCGAAAGTTGAGCGGGCTGGAGTGGCTGACCTCTATCGTTGCGGTGTTCGGTGCCGTGGTAGTGGTCAGCAATGGCCAGTGGTCGGTGTTTTTTAGCCAGCAACGCGGTTGGCTCGGCGAACTATTGATGGTCTGTGCGGTGAGCAGCTGGGCATTTTATTCGGTGCTGTTAAAGCGCTTGCCCCACGCTGGGATTGAGCCTATCGGGCTGCTGACCTTTTTTGTCGGTGTTGGTAGCGTGTTGATTCTGCCCTTTTGGCTCTATGATGTACGCCATGAGGCGATCTTTGTGCCGCCACCGGAACTGTGGTGGTCGATTGCCTTTGTCGCAATCTTTCCATCGATTCTGTCTTTTATGTGCTGGAATAAGGCGGTCAGCTTGGCCGACCCGACTATCGCCGGATTAATGGTGACGACGGCACCGCTATTCAACGCGATGTTGTCCATGGCCTTTCTTAACGCGCACATTTCCTTGACCCAGTGGAGTGGTATCGCGATTGTGATTGTCGGTGTAGCCTCAACCCTGCTGCTGTCGCGCCGGCAAACCGTGGTGCCAGTCCCGGCCCCGGTTTAGGCGCGCTTGAAGCGCTCGAGCAGTTCCTCGATCGGTTTGGGTTTGAAAAAGTAATAGCCCTGCAATTCCTCACAATCCAGTGCCGACAGAAAGACTACCTGTTCGGCACTCTCTACGCCCTCGGCGACGACTCGTAAGCCCAAGGTATGGCCCATCTTCAAAATAGCCCGCACCAGCTCATCGGATTTGATCGAGGTACCAATCGCTCGAATAAAGGTGATATCGACCTTGAGTACATTGAGCGGCAACGATTGCAATATGCCTAAGTTGGAATAGCCGGTACCGAAGTCGTCTAAGGCAAACTTAAAACCCATGCTGCTGAGGGCCCGCATATTGCCCATCATCGCCTCGGATTCACTGCTGATTGAGTATTCGGTAATCTCCAACTCGAACTGACTGGCGCGCACCCCATATTGGCCGAGCAAGCCGGTTATCGTCGCCACCAGATGCAGATCTTCGAGCTGTTTCGGCGATAGGTTGATCGAAATACTGAGGTTAGCGGGCAAGCGATGTTGGCAGTGCGCCATCATGGCAAAGACCTCTTCCAAGACCCAGTAACCAATATCCGATATCAGGGCCGTCTGTTCGGCGATCGGGATAAATTCGCCTGGCGACACAGTACCCAGAACCGGATCATGCCAGCGCAATAGTGCCTCCATGCTGTGCACATGACTGGGGTGGCCGCCTGATACCCTTGGTTGGTAGACAAGGCGGAGATAGTTGTTACGGATCGCGGCGGGTAAGGAAGACAGTATTTGTTGGCGCCGTTCGTTCTCTTTGGTCAGCCGAGGCGAGTAATAACGGTAATTGCCTCGGGCATGGGTTTTTGCCGAACTCAGCGCCGATTCGGCCATCTGCAGCAGTTGCTCATAGTCTTGTGCATCGTCGGGATACATCGATACGCCCATGGTCAGTTGGGGGTAGACATCAGCATCCAATTGGTAAGGTTCCTTAAGGCTATGTAATAATTTCTCAACAACTATTACCGATTGTTTATTTTTGTCTATATCGACCAGGGCAATGGCAAAGGTATCGCCTGAGAGCCGGGCGACACAGTCCGATTTACGCGAACCCAGAATTAGCCGTTGGGTGATCTGGATCAGCAACTCATCGCCGGCCAACTGACCGTGTTTTTCATTGACCGCGCGAAAATCATCGACGTTGATCAACAGCAGGGCCAGATGACTGTGGCGTCGAGCGCACACGGCAAGGTTCTTCAGAGTTAATTGTTTAAAGTAGTGACGGTTGGCAACACCGGTTAATGAATCGTTCGATTCAAGCTGGGCCACCTGCTCATCGCGTTTACGCAGATTGTGAATATCCCGGACATAGCCGCTAAACCGAGTGGCATCGGTTTTCGCCAGTCGGTGCTCAAACCAGCGAAACTGATCGCCAATCTTAACCCGATGTTCCAGGCTCAGTTGGTCGCCATCGGTGCCCTTGAAGGCCCGAATTCTGCTCGTCGTCTTAACTCGGTCATCCGGATGCAGCAGGGCGAGAAAATCGCTTACGGACATGTCGGCGGTTGGATAGTTCAACAGTTCCTGGAGCGGTTCACTGAGTTGAATTCGGTCGCCTTCATCGCGCCACCATGAGCCCATCTGGCCGAGTCGTTGAGCGGCCATAAGTTCGAACTCATTCTTTTGTAACGCCTTTCTCTGCTTTTCCCGCTGTAAAAAATTCAGGTGCTGCCAGCCTAAAACGAACGACAGACATAGCCAAACTGCAAACGCGCTGAGTCGGATCACGGTATTGCTGCGGATGGCAATCTGATGCATTGCGGCCGAAGACATCGCCAGATTAATTTCAATAGCGTCGTATTTTAGGACGCGTTTAATGGGCACCGGGTCCGTATCGGACAAGCCGCCAACTAATGAATAGGTCTGACCCGCCCCGCGCACACTTACGGCCAGGCCGGTATCCGCTGCGCCGTCCTCTTCCAGCGCCAAGCGCAACCGATCGAGTGCCAGTACCCCGGAGATTAAGCGTTGGCCAGGCCCCGTCACCGGCTGAACGAAGATGATGCCCGGAAAGCCCTGAAGCAGCATAACCGGTCCGATCAAGGTGCTGGTTTGGGTCATGAGTGCGCTTCGATAATAGGGTCCTTGGCCCGGTACGGCGTTTAAATCAACCCCCAGCACCGCCTGGTTTGCGCTGTTGAGTGGGTAGACTTGGCGAACCACCAAGTTCGTGGATAGCGCCACATTGAGAAACAGATTGCGCGGCTCCGGCAATAATTGCCTTAACCAGGAATGATAAATAACGCTCTCGATATCGGCTTGTTGGGCTGCGAGAATTGCAATTGAATTCAAGATGGCATCGTTATTAGTAAAAAATTGGCTCACGGTCTTTTCCGCCAAATCGAGGTCAGCGTTTAACGCCCGCAATGGCGCAGCTTGGGCCTTGCTTGCCAGGGCGCCTTCAAACCACTTTACAAAGGGCAATACGAGACAGGCGGCCATCAAGATTAGGCAAAGCGCTGTATTGCCGTTTCGTCTAAAAAAAACCCAGCCACAGCTGCCCAGTGCGAGCAACGCCAAGGTAGCCTCCTGCCAGACGGAATCGAGCCAGGGTATCGCGAATAGGCAGACCAAGGCCAAGCCGGTTAGCGCTCGGGTCATGGCGCTAATCCCGCCGCATGAGGACTGGTACTGAAGTTAATAATATTACACCTCAAGTCAGGATCTGCGCAGTCTTAAACCTATTGAACGGCCGCGCACTTGGTTGAAGGGAAATTGCACTGGTCTGCGACCCATACCCGACACGGTTACCTGGATCGTATTCGGATTGTGAGCCCTGGGATGATGCCGAATTTGACCTACTTATTGAGTGTAGTCGAAGGCAGGTGAATCGGTAGGCCGACTGATGACCGAGGCTGAGCCTCTGGTCCCGGATCTATACCAGGGGGCAGGGCGCGGAGCCCATACCGGTGCCCAACGTGAGCATCATGGCGGGGAGGTGAAATTGGAAGGCTAAGGCTGCCGCGGCGCTGTCGTGCTCCAGCAGAGCCAAGCCGGTATAACCGCATGCCGGTAACCATTGCCTGTCGAGAGTGCTGGCCAGATGCCGACAATCTTGGCGCAGTCTGCTGTAGATGCCGGCATGATAATCGAAGGGATGACCGTGATCGAGGTAAGCTGCCAAGCTGATGGCCACGGCCATGGGCCCTGGCAGTTCGGCCCGAGTCTGGCGCAGGATGGCGAGCAGCTGGGGCGCTCGGATCTGGCCGTCGAGACTGAAGTCGCGCACCCGCAATGTACTGAGCATGTCGAGGCGGTTACCATAGCGATGGGCAATAGCCCTTTTAATGGCCGTTGCGCCGAAATCGAGCACCAATAGATCGTCTGGACTCCGGCAGGTCTGGGCCAGACCATAGAGCGCCGTATCGGCCCCCCAAGGAGAACAAATCACCGACAGGTCGGCTAGTCGCCCCGCCACTGCACTGGCCAGATGGATACCGAACTGCTGACTGCTCAGGCCCCCGGCGATCACTAGGGTCTGCACCCGCTGCCAATGTCGGCTGAGCGCCTGCTGAAAGATAGTACCCTGTTGCCACGGGGCATAATGGCGTGCGCTGTGGACCACCACAGCAAGACGCTGGGCAAAGATATCCACTGTGCATCGATCCCTGAGTCGGTCGGCATTAAAATGGCTTAAAAAGACGCGCGGTTGGCCCTGGCTGCTGTGGCCCTTGGCGTCTAATAGACCGATCAAGGCATGGCGAGACATTAGCTGATAGGCGGTCAGGTTGGCTGTGCCGCACAGCGGATCATCACTGGCTAAACGGTCGCTGGACACCGCCATGCTATTGAGTGAGCCATCTGGCGTCATGAAAAAGGGCGCAGCGATCAATCGTGTGTTAAGCATCCTGATAGTCTCTGTTAGACTGAACAAAAGGGGACTGGCTTAAGGAGCGCGAATCCATTATGACCACACTTTTCCATGAAATAGAAGTGGTAACCTCGCCCGATCGAGTCTGGGCTCTGTTGACGACCCGAGCGGGATTAACTCGTTGGTGGCCGGGTGAGATCTTTATCCAGGGTGGTGATAGTTGGCGCCTGCAACAAGCCGACCGTGGAATGCCACTGGTCTTTAAGGTCGTCGAAGAGGTTCCCGATCAAGTCCTGGAGTGGTTGTGCACACAGGGTGAAGATGATTGGCATAATACTCTGGTGCATTGGCGCATTGAACGCCGAGAAGCCAAGCTGCGACTGATTGTCGAACACCGTGATCTGCGCAAAACGCCCGAACAATTGGCCCTGCTGAATACCCAATGGGGTGTCTGGGTCGATCGGATTGGTCACCAACTGCATCAAGAAATAGACACTATGGACGATAAGGATCTCAATGCCTGGACCTAAAGCTGACATCAATTCAGACCCATCGGCGGTCAACCTCGACCCGGACGATACGCTTACCAGCCTCAGTCAGGCGAACGCCGAGCCAGGGGATAAGGCCAGCGATTTGGCCTCAACCAATACCGCTGCGGCGCTAGATTTGCCCAGCCTAATCGGCTTGGCCGATCAACAGCCGTCAATTGTTGCCGATCACCCGGACTTTTGGGTCGTTAATAAACCGATCGGTTGGACGGTGCAGCGTGATGAACAGGCGCCCAGCGTGTTGCAGTGGCTGGAAGAAACCTATGGTGCCAAGGTGTATCCGGTACATCGGCTCGATAAGCCCACGTCGGGCCTGTTGCTGGTGGCCAAAACTACGGTTGGCAATCGAGCGCTGAGCCAGGCCTTCGCGCAGCGCGGTATTGAAAAAACGTACCTGGCCTTAAGTGATAAGAAGCCCTTAAAAAAGCAGGGCTGGGTCAAGGGTGATATGGCCGTAAGTCGGCGTAGCCAGTGGAAACTCTTGCGTACCGTGGCCAACCCGGCGATCACCCAATTCACCAGTTCCCTATTAGCGAACGGTTTGCGCGGCTTTATTTTGCACCCGAAGACCGGCAAGACCCATCAACTGCGCGTGGCATTGAAGTCGCTCGGCTGCCCCATATTGGGCGACAGTCTCTATGCCGGCACGGCCGCCGATCGGGTCTATTTACACGCCTGGAAAATCGCCTTTCAATTCCAGGACATCCAGCATGCTTATCAGGTCGATCCGACCGACGGTCTGTTTGGCGCTTGGCCGCTGGAGCAAAACGGGTGATATTGGCTCTGCAGTATGCCCTTAGCCACTGCGCAATAGCGTCGGATCCCGTTTGACGGCTTGGCTGCTGGACCATCGAACGGCGCTGTTGATCGCCGCCGCCTTAAGTTTGTCTGGGCTGCTGGCGGGGATAGCCTGGGTTCGGTTGGCAGAGCGCTTACGTCTGGCGCAAAACCAGGTCGACTCGCTGTTGCAGAGTTTGGGCGAAAGCCGGGTGCAGGCGGCCGGATACCGAGGTCAGCTGCAGCAGGTTGAGCGCTTACAGGAGCAGCTGCGAGAACGCAGTGAACAGTTGGATGAGCAGCGCGAGCGTTTGAGTCATGTGCAGAGCCAGCTAACCGATATTCACGCCCGAGCCGATAGCGCGGCGCAGCATCATAGCGCTCAATTGGCCCTGCTGAACGATAATAAGAACCAACTCAAGCAGGAGTTTTCAGTGCTCGCCAATGAGTTGTTCGAGGCAAAAAATCAGAAGTTTAACGAACAATCGCAGCAGTCGATGTCGGCCTTGCTCGACCCGTTCCAGAAACAGATCGACCAGTTTCGCCAACGTGTCGACACGATCCACAGTCAGGACATCGAGGGCCGCAGTCAATTAGCGAGTCAGTTGACGATGTTGCGCGAGATGAATAACCAGCTCAATCAACAGGCCCATGATTTAACCAAGGCACTTAAGGGCGATAAAAAGCTTCAGGGCAACTGGGGTGAATTGCAGGTTGAGCGAATTCTGGAAACATCAGGCCTCTACAAGGGCCGGGAATACGAGCGCGAGGCCAGCTTCAAGGATGCCGACGGGCAGAATAAACGACCCGACTTTATTATTAAGCTGCCCGATAACAAACATATTATTATTGACAGCAAGGTCAGTCTTAACGCCTACCAACGAGCCGTAGCGGCTGAAGACGAGGCCACGCGCGAGGCCGCGATTCGCGATCATGTGGCCGCGACGCGGAGCCATATTCGCAGTCTGAGCGGTAAGAATTATCCGGGTCTGGATGGCCTCAATGCGCCTGATTTCGTATTGATGTTTATGCCCGTCGAGAGCGCCTTCGTGGCCGCCTTCGAAGCCGACCCTCAGCTGTTTAATGATGCCTTTGAACGTCATATAGTCATAGTCACCCCGACCACCCTATTGGCAACCTTGCGTACGGTCGCCAACCTGTGGGCATTGGAGCGTCAAAATCTCAATGCCAAGGAATTGTTTAAGTTGGCCGGTAAGATTCACGATAAGCTCAGTGTCTTTGGTGGCAAGATGGACAAGCTCGGCAGTCAACTCGATACCGCGGGTAAAACCTGGCACGAAGCCATCGGCAGCATCCGCGACGGGCGAGGTTCCATGGTCAGCTATGTGCGCCGCCTGCAAGAGTTGGGCGCACCGACCAGTCGGCCCTTGCCGGCCTCGCTCGCCGACCGCGATGCCCTCGATGACGCATCAGAGGACGCGACCGATGCGCCAGATGAGTCCGGCGAACGCGGCGACTAAGCCCGCCTAGGCTAGATGCCGATGGCGGCTAGGGTCTCGAGAATGTTTTTCGCCACGGCCGCGCTCTTGGGATGATCCGACTCCAGATCTTCAATCAGCGTTTGCACCGATTGGCGCAGACTCTGATCGACCGGATCGGGTTCATCGACGGCATGAATATGATACTGAATGTGATCCATGAGCATTTTTTGCTGTGCACTGGCCTCACCTTCGGGTAAATGATCGCGCAGGCGTTGGAACAGACTTTTTAATTCTTGTTTTGGCATATCGAAGTGTCCTTGTCTGAGTCTCCCTTTAATATAGCAAAGATTGGCTCAAACACTATTCCATATATGCCTTTGTTGCCTCGAGCCAGAGCGATCTGATCGCCCAATGTCAGCAACCCATTGAGGTAAATTTTTGCACAATGGGCTGTTAAGGATGCATTCGTCTTTGCTAAGGTACGGCTTCCATCGCCCCGTTGCCGTGCTATTTTGTCCAGGAGAGCCCATGTTAAACCCCGCTATTGCCCAGACCGTTATCGACCATGCCTTGAGCCTGGGCGCGGACTTTGTCGAGTTGTATGTCGAACGTCAATTGCGCTCGACCCTCAATACCCTCAGTGAGCGCGTCGACTCGGTGCAATCGGGGGTCGAATTTGGCATCGGCCTGCGCATGGTGTTTGGTCACAAGGTTCTGTATGGCTATACCAATAAGGTCGGCGCCGATGAATTGCGGCGCATCGCCTCGGAACTGGCTGCCAAGGACCGGCGCGATCCGGTGACTCACGCGAGCGCCTTTAATTTTATTGCCTCAGACGACCAGCACCCGGCCGAGAAAAGGCTGTCCCAAGACGCCCAATTGGACGCCAAGATAGCCTATCTGCTGACGGCCAGCCGCGCCGCCTTTGCCGGTGGCGCGGCGATTCATCAGACCAAGGGCGCTTGCCTGCAGCGCGAACAGGCGGTGGAAATCTTTAACAGCGAAGGACTGCACGCGCACGATACCCGGCACTATGTGCGCACCTCGCTGACCGCCATTGCCAGCGATGGCAGCGATCAGGCGGTTGGTAGCGATAACTTTGGCGGCCTGCTCGGTTGGGAAGTGGCCGATCAGCATAACGCCACGGCACTCGGCGCTCAGGCAGCACGCCAAGCTTTGGTCAATCTCTCCGCCCGGCCCTGTCCCAGCGGCACCATGCCGGTGGTGATGGGCAATGGCTTTGGCGGCGTGATCTTTCATGAAGCCTGCGGCCATCTGCTGGAAACCACCTCGGTGGCCAAGCAGGCCTCGGTGTTTCACGATCAGATGGGTCAGCAGATCGCCCATACCAAGGTCAGCGCGGTCGACGATGGCACACTGAAAAACGCCTGGGGCTCGCTCAATATAGACGATGAAGGCATGCCGACCCAACGCACCCAGCTGATTCAAGACGGTCGCCTGACCAGCTTTTTGGTCGATCGGCTCGGCAGTGCCAAGACCGGCTATGCCCGAACCGGCTCGGGTCGGCGTGAATCCTATCGCTATGCGCCGGCATCGCGCATGCGCAATACCTTTATCGAACCGGGACAAGACAGTGTCGAGGCGATGATCGCCTCGATCGATCGTGGTATCTATGCCTCCCATATGGGCGGCGGTTCGGTGCAGCCGGGCACCGGTGAGTTTAACTTTTCAGTGCAAGAAGGCTATTACGTGGAAAAGGGCAAGATCCTCTACCCGATCAAGGGCGCGACCCTGATCTCAACCGGCCCCAAGGTGCTGCGCGAAATTTCCATGGTTGGCGACAACTTCAGTCTGGCCTGCGGCATGTGCGGCTCGGTCAGTGGTGCCATCCCGACCACGGTCGGTCAACCGGCCCTCAAGGTCGATGCCATCCTAGTCGGAGGGAACGCCTGATGACCCAGCATAGCCAGGACAGCCACAAAACAGCGCAACAACTTGCCGATAAGATCTTTGCCCGGGTACAACAGGCCGGCGCCGAGGCTGATTTGATCATCAACGAGGGCAGCTCATTGAGCCTGAAAGCCCAGGGTGGCCAGCTCGATGAACAGGTCGTCGCCTCGACCTTTATCGTCGGCCCGCGCGTGGTGCTCGGTGACCAGGTCGGCGCCGCGTCGAGCGAGGCCAGCGATCCCGACGCGCTCAATTTCATGGTCGATCAGGCTCTGGCCAACGCCCGGCACAGTGCCGCCCGGCCGAGCGAACGAATCAGCTCGCAGAGCGGCGCTCTAACGGCCGACGGGGCCGACCTGGACCCCGATGACGATGCCACGGTGGACGAGAAGATCGACTTTATTATCGATCTTGAGCGCCAATTGAGCGCGCGGCCGCAGATCCGCAACGTGCCTTACAATGCCTTAGTCGACGCGCGACAGCGCCAACAAATCTTGACGACCAGTGGCCGCCATGCCGACCAACGCAGCCGCCAGGTGGTCGCCTACGTCTATCCCCTGGCCGAGCAGGGTGAACGCACCGCCATGGCCTCGAGCGTGGCCTATAGCCGTTTGTTTCGCGACTTAGATGGTACTCGTCTGAGCGATCGCGCCTATGCCGACACCCTGGCTCTGTTAGCCGGCGAAGCGCTTAAAACTGGGCGTTACGATGTAATCTTCAGTGCCAATGTGCAGCCCCAACTGTTCGGCGCGTTCAGTCTGATGTGGTCGGCCAAGGCCGCGCAAGACAAGGTCAACCCGCTGCGCGACAAGCTCGGCACGCAAATAATGGATGCTCGCCTCAATCTAGTTGATGAGCCGCTCAACCGCACTGGCCTAGGTTATCGGCTGTTCGATGACGAGGGCTCGGCCACGGCCGCGGTGACGCTGGTCAAGCAGGGTGAGCTAATGACCTTGGCGCACAACTCTGCCACCGCGGCGCACTTCGGGGTCGCCAATACCGGTCATGCCGCCCGTGGGGCCAAATCACCTTTGACGGTCGGCCTGCATCAGCTGCAGCTGCGCGCCGGACCGGACAGTCAGGCGACTTTGCAGCAGGGCGAATATCTCGAGATCACCCAGCTCGATGGCCTGCATTCGGGCACCAACGCCATATCTGGCGAGTTCAGCTGTGGCGCCTCCGGGTATCTGTGCCACAGCGGCGAACGGCGCCATGCTGTGCGCGGCGTCACGGTGGCCGGCAACCTCTACCAGATGTTGCAGCAAGTCGTC
>Ga0209304_1001904_pt1 | contig 11950 bp, 9 predicted proteins | sample COGITO_mtgs_1004_4_FD_184789 | JGI IMG/M metagenome (GOLD analysis project Ga0209304, IMG submission 184789) | Pelagic marine microbial communities from North Sea - COGITO_mtgs_100423 (SPAdes) (version 2) | ecosystem: Environmental > Aquatic > Marine > Epipelagic ...
TTGCTGATCATTGTCGAAGTTTTCAACATCCTCGACGACTTTTACATTTTTTTCTCGTAAGGCGGATGCTAAGTGTGATTTTCCACTACCACTTTCACCCCAAATATAAATAAAGAAATGATCAGTAGAGTTTATAAGCCTTTCAATAGAGTTTAAACACTCAGCATTTTTCCCCACTATAAAATTACCCATAGTTTTTTTCGGTACAGGATGAATATTAAGTAGAAGTTGGTCCATATAGCCTTTTAGAAAGTGTTAATAAAGAGGTAATATCAGTTAAAATTATACTATACGTAATGCAGTCAATTAAATATGAGGAAATAACCATTGTCAGAAAAATCTACAGAGAAAAAAAGTATTTCTTACAAAGATGCAGGGGTCGATATTGAGGCAGGAGATCAATTAATCCACAACATTAAGCCTTTTGCAAAAAAAACAAGCAGAAAAGAATCGATTGGTAGTCTAGGTGGATTCGGTTCATTATTTGAAATTCCAGAAAAATATAATAAGCCCGTTCTCGTATCTGGGACCGATGGGGTTGGCACAAAACTTAAATTAGCCTTTGAGCTTAATCAGCACGACACGATCGGTCAGGACTTAGTGGCTATGTGCGTCAATGATATTTTAGTGCAAGGTGCAGAACCGCTGTTTTTTTTAGATTATTACGCATGTGGAAAACTTGATATCGATACCGCTACAATTATTATTAAGGGAATTGCAGACGGATGTTTATTAGCTAATTGTTCGCTGGTCGGTGGAGAGACGGCTGAAATGCCAGGAATGTATCCTAGTGGCGAATATGATCTTGCAGGATTCTGTGTTGGTGCAGTAGAAAAAGAGAAAATTATCGATGGGTCATCTGTTCAGGCAGGCGATATCATTTTAGGTATTGCTTCATCAGGGGCTCACTCAAATGGGTATTCTTTAATTCGTAAGGTTATATCCACAAACCACATTGACTTACAAAGTAACTTTAATGGAAGCACTTTGGCAAACGTGCTGATGGCACCAACTAAAATTTATGTTAAATCAATTTTAAAATTAATTGAATCAATTGAAATACGAGCTATGGCTCATATAACTGGCGGTGGCATAACAGAGAACATACCGAGAATTCTACCAAAAGGCTTGTTTGCAGTAATTGACAAAAAATCATGGAAGCTACCTTTGTTATTTGAATGGCTTAAAGATGAAGCAGGATTAAATGATATTGAATTATATAAGACATTTAATTGTGGGATAGGAATGGCCATAATGGTCGCTAAAGATGATGTAGAGAAAGCAACTGAAATACTAAAGGCATCAGGCGAAGAGGTTTTTGTAATTGGGGAAGTAAGAAAAATAAGCAATAACGATGTGCCGGTTCAATATATCTAATTATCTCTGCATAAGCATTTTATTAATATCTGCAAATCTTTTTTCAAAAGATTTCCCGGCTAAATTTGATATTAAATATGAACTCATACATGCAAAAAAAAATGTTGGTGAAATTGGCGTCACATTTACTGAAACCAAAGGAATCTATCGTCTGGAGGCAACAACATATGCAGCAGGTATATTAAAGCTGCTTGGAGATAGAAAATTGCTGAGTCAAGGAAGAATCGATAAAAAGGGATTTAAGCCAAATAGTTTCGAATTTATAAACGTAAAAAAACCAAGTAAAAATATTAAGTCAAAATTTTTATATAATAAAAGCCTAATAACAACAAACTATAAAGAGCAAGTAATCAAAAAGAAATTACCTCCAGGAATATTAGATTTAGTTGTTTACTTATATCAATTTAATTTTATAAAGACCAACAACGTTATTTATAACTTTACAATATTAGAAGGGAAAAAAGTCCGAATATATAGGTATAAGAAACTTAAGCAGGAGGCCGTAAAAATAAATGAAAAATTTATACAAGCTGATTTGTTCGAGGGGAGCATTATAGGAAGAGATAGCTCAACGCATTATGTCTGGATTTCAAAAGACAATTTTCGTATTCCAATAAAATTAAAAATACAAACAGACTTTGGTTTACTGATTGAGCAGAACCTAATTAGCACAAGCTTACAATTATAGGTTATGAAACGTTCTATTATGTTTTTTGCCATATTTGTGTCATTTTTAATTCATGCAATTTTTTTCTCAAAAATAAATTTTTCATTTAATTCTTTCAAAGAAAACCAATTAACAACTGTGGAATTGACTCAATTTCCTGAAAAAAAATTAAGTTTGAATATTAAGAAAAAAAAAGTAAAAGTAGAAGAGCTTAAAGAGATATTGATAAGACCAAAAAAAAATAATCAAGAAGAGGCACCTGAAGGTACTAAAAAAGATCATTATTTGAGAGAAAATCTATGCGAATTATGTAGTCCAATAGAAGAAATTCAGACACCAGAAGAAACAAAAAGTTATGGAGAAACAATAGAGTCACTACTTCTCGAATATAAAGTTTCCTATGATTTAGGACCTAACAAGGGTAGTTTAAGAGCACTTGATCCATTTGGTAGAAGTTCAGAAAAAGTGTACAAACAAAGATTTGATGAGGTGGGTAAGCTCGTTATTACTTATGGTGTAGTGGATGATAAATATAATATTCAATATAAGGCTTCAGCTACAGGCCTAACATCAATCATTTATTCTAACCCGTTAATACAAACAAGTAGGGGAAATATATCTGAAGAAGGTTTAAAACCAAATTATTACTTATACCAACATGGACCAGAAAGAATAAATGAAGCATTTTTTGACTGGGTAGATAAAACCTTGCATTGTAGAGAAAAAGAAGAGTTAGAACAGTCCTATTCTTTAATCGATGGGTCACAAGATCAGTTAAGCTTTATGTTTCAATTTATGTTCCTTGATCCACTAGATAGAATGCAAATACCTATCACTAATGGAAGGCGCTTAAAAGTATATGATTATCATTATGTTGATGAAGAGATACTATATACTCGTGAGGGAGAATTGAAGGCAATTCATATTGCCAAGTTTAATTACGAGGATCAAGAACGAATTGATTTATGGCTTTCTGAAAAATACGGATACCTTCCGATAAAAATTTCAATAACTCAGGATGATTTGAGTGTAATCGTGCAAGAAATAATTACGTTAAAGGCAATAAAAAATGAATAGATTTGCTATTAAGGCATGTGCAGATATTTTAGGTGAAAGCTTGATAAAAAATTTACCTGCTGACGTCCAGCTAAGTTATTACTTTAAGAATAATCGAAATTTAGGAAGTAGCGATAGATCAGACATTGCAGAAATCTATTACGGTGTAATTAGGAACAAAAGATTACTTGAGGAAATTGTCGGAGATGCTCATTGTAAAAAAATGATTTTGGTATATTTGTTGGTATTGAAGGGGCATAGTATAAAAGAGTTAAGTGGAGTGACTGACGAATATGAAATCGAATGGTTAGTAGAAAAGAAAAAAAATAAAGTCCATATCGATTCATGGCCAACAAAGCTTAGTCTACCCGATTGGATATGGGCGAAATTAGTTTTATATTACGGTGAAGAAGAAGCTATTGCTTTTGGCACGTCGTTATTATCACCAGCAACACTTCAATTGCGTGTTAACTCGTTGAAAACTTTGTCAGTTCAAGATGTTGTTAATGAGTTTCACTTATCTTTCCCAGATGACGTAGTTAAAATCAAGAAAACAGAATTATCTAAACATGGCATTACGCTGCCAAGAGGAACAGCCATACAAAAACACCCACTTTTCTTAGGTGGAGTTATAGAGGTTCAGGAAGAAGGAAGTCAGCTTTTAACTCTATTACTCGATGTTAAAAGAGGTCATATGGTTGCTGATTTTTGTGCAGGAGCAGGAGGTAAGACTTTGGCTTTGTCAGCATTGATGAAGAATACTGGAAGAATTTATGCTTTTGATATCTCTGATAGACGTCTTGCAAACATGAAACAAAGACTTAAGAGATCAGGAGCATCAAATATTGCTATGCAAAGAATTTCTAATGAAAATGATTTAAAAATAAAGCGATTAAGGAATAAGTTGGACCGTGTTCTAGTGGATGCACCTTGCACAGGGTTTGGGACCTTAAGAAGAAACCCGGACCTGAAGTGGAGACAAACAGAGGAGTCTCTTGCCGAATTAGCGACTAAGCAAGCCTCAATCTTGGAAGCTGCATCCAAATTATGTAAAAAAGGTGGTTATTTAGTTTATGCAACCTGTAGTATTTTAAATGATGAAAATGAAAATATAATCGCAACATTTTTAGAAAATAATCAGCACTTTAAAATAATTCCTCAGCATATTATTATGGCCAAAAGCGGAGTTGATATTGGGGAAGGAGACTTTTTAAAACTCAACCCTCATAAGCATAAAACTGATGGATTTTTTGGGGCTTTAATGGAGCGTATAGTTTAATGAACAATATTAATCGTAATATATTCCTGGCAGCGTTAATGGGAATTTCATTTGGATTATTTTTAAAAATTTATCCACAGTGGTCTTTGTACAATGCATTCCTTGAAGCAAACGTCATAATCGGGCAGTTATTCATTAATTCATTAAAAATGATTCTTGTCCCATTGGTATTTTTTTCTATTGTGGTAGGCGTGTCAAATCTTGGCAATAGTAAAAAATCTAGCACCATCTGGAAATATACCCTCCTTTATTTTTTTGGCACTATGTCTTTGGCAATTTTTACGGCTTTAATAATAATGAATTTAGTTAAGCCTGGCATGGGAATAACCGTGGATTCATGGCCAGAAGCGAAAAATGCGATAACTAGCTCGCTTTCTATCCTGGAATTTTTAAAGCAATTTATTTTGGGTTTGTTTGTAAATCCTTTTCAATCACTATCTTCAGGAAATATCCTTCCTTTGATTATTTTTTCTATTTTAATCGGAGCTAGCTTTAATGGTGGTGGTACGAAAATACAAGCAGGAAAAAAAGTTTTTGAAAGCTTGTATGAAGTAATAATGAGAATTGTAAATTGGATTATGATGTTTGCACCAATAGGAATTTTTTCTTTGTTAGTGACGATGGTTGAAAGTCAATCTAGTGAATTATTCTCCCAATTAAGTATTTTTATTATTACGGTGATTGGGATTATGCTTATTCATGGCCTATTAATTATTCCTACCTTACTTTTTATCATTACAAAAATTTCTCCCCTTAGTTTATGGAGCAATGGCAGACCTGCATTCATTAGTGCATTTGCTACTAGCTCTAGTGCGGCTACACTTCCTCTTACATTAAGTGTAGCGTGTAATACTTTTAAGGTGCCAAAAAGTATTGCAAACTTCGTGCTTCCATTAGGAGCGACCATCAATATGGACGGGACTGCACTTTATGAAGCAGCCGCAGCACTGTTTATTGCTAACCTTGTTGGGATAGATCTTAGCCTTTCACAACAGATCATTTTATTTTTTATAGCTATGGTTGCTTCTATTGGAGCTCCTGGCATACCTAGCGCTGGAATGGTAACCATGGCAATGGTACTCCAGGTTCTTGGACTTCCTCTTGAAGCACTAGCCCTGCTTCTTCCTATGGATAGGCTTTTGGATACATTTAGAACAACAATTAATGTAGAGGGTGATTTGGTTGGCTCCTTGATTGTACAAAAAGTAACAAAACTATAATTTCTTGTCGATAAATCGAGCCGATAATGAATAAGCTGCTGGAATTACAATAAGGGTTAGTAGTGTTGATGAAATCATCCCGCCAATAACAGCTATTGCTAAAGGCCCATTTTCCTCTGACCCAGCCCCAAAACCAAGTGCGGCAGGAAGTAATGCCAAAATAAGTGTTAACGAAGTCATTAATACTGGCCTAAGCCTTACCGGACAAGCCTCAAGTAAAGCCTTATTTGTTTCCTTTCCTTTGTCTCTGAGTTGGTTGGTTAGGTCTATTAGAAGAATAGAATTTTTCGCCACCAACCCAATAAGCAAAACCATTCCAATCATAGAGTAAATATTTAGACTTTTCCCTGTTAGCCATAGCAAGGCAATACCACCAACCACAGCTAGAGGTTGAGCTAGCATAACAATAATAGGCTGAAAAAAAGAGTTAAATAGGCTGGCTAAGACCATATAGAGTAAGACGGTTGCTAAAATAAAAACAAAGAATAGATTTTTTGATGTTTTTGCAAATTCTTTTGCTTGCCCATCGAGTTCAATTTTATAGTCACTGGGGAGGATGGACATACTCACGTCACTTACCAATTGAATGGCTTCTCCGAGTGGTATAGAAGGATCGGTATAAAAATTAGCAGAATATTGTAGGTTTTCCCTACCAATAACAGCAGGCCCTAATACCTCGGTAAAGGAAGCAATGGTATCAAGTCTGACTAATTCCCCACTTTTGCTTCGTAAATAAATCTTATTAAGATCGTTTGTTTTTTGAAAGGTACCTTCTTTGGCCTTAAGTCTAATTTCATACCTCTGACCATCACCAGGGTAGTCATTAAATCTTGCTACATCTAAACCATTGCTTAGGACGGAAATTGACTCAGCGATGTCTCTAGCAGATATACCCAGACTGCTAGCTTTTTCCCTATCAATATCAAGAATAAGCTGCGGAAGGTTAAGCTGCAAATCAAGATCAATTTTTCCTATTTTTGTGTTCTCAGATAGCTTATTTTGGAGCTCGCTACTAAACTGAGCAACTTTCTCAATACTGGGGCCTATGAGAGAAAATTTTAATTTTTCAGATCTTTGCCCACCCGCAATTGAAACTCCTGCTGGAAAGGCTTTTACTCCCGCAAGCATTGAAAATTCTGTTTTTAAATTATTTATAATTTCAGTTTGGCTTTTTTTTCGTAAGTCTTTATCAATTAGCCTTACGCTAATATAGCCACTATTTACTTGCCCTTGACTTCCTAGGCCAATAGAAGAAAAGACGCTCGCAATATTTTCTTCTTGCGTATTTATTTTATTTTCAATCTCCAAAAGCTTTCTGTAGGTATAGTCTATGTTTGACCCTAACGGCGTTTTGAAGCGAACGGTGAAGCGACTTTCATCAGTTTCTGGTACTAATTCTTTATTGATATTTGCGAAAAAATAACCGCTTAACAATACAATCAGAAAGCTTAAAAGAAGAACTCTCCATCGATTATTTAATGTACTGGCAAGAATTTTGGAGTATGAATCTTCTAAAATTTTGAAGAATGCCTCGAGTTTTTCTACGATCCTATTTTTTTTTAATTTTTTTTGGTCCCACCCAATATTAAAATTTTCTTTAATTAAAAATTTTGAACATAGCATTGGAGTGAGTGTTAGCGAGACAATCAGAGAAATTAAGACACCCGAAGTAACAACTACAGCAAAAGACTCAAAGAATCGCCCTATAATGCCATCCATATATATCACAGGTGCAAAGATACAAACTAGAGCCATAGTAGAGGTAAGCACAGCAAAAACAACCTCTTTACTTCCATTGATTGCCGCATCAAACGGATTGACGTCATACTCATGATGATGCCTAAATATATTCTCTAAAACGACTATAGCGTCATCAACAACAACGCCAATTAAAAGAATTAATGCCAACAGAGTCATGCTATTAAAAGTGAAACCAAAGAAGTACATTACGGCTATAGCACCTAGTAATGAGATTGGAATTGCTACTGCAATGATAAATGTTGATCTCAAGGACATTAGAAAAAGAAGAACCACAAAGGCTGCTAATATAGTTCCTTCGACAATATGGCTTTGCAAGGATTTCACCATAGCTTTTATGAAAACTGAATCATCTGTGGATATTTCCAACGTAACACCTAAAGGTAGATTAGGTCGTATATCGCTATCCAGTTTAAGCTTTATTTTATTGATTATTTCAACAGTATTAGAGTTAGCTACCTTAACAATACCGAGGCCTACTGACGGCAGACTGTTAAATCTTGCTGTTTCTCTATAGTCTTCAAGGCCATCCTGAACTTCTGCGATATCTTTAATTTTTACCGGACCATCACTTCGGTATGCAACCAATAAGTCATTTAATTTTTCTATTTGGTGGTATTCGAGATCAAGCTTGAACATCTTCTCTGACTGATCTTTTACTAGGTACCCTCCAGGTAACTGTATGTGCTCTCTATTAAATGCATTTATAACGTCAATTGCCGAAATATTAAGGGCAGACATTTTCTCCACTATTAAGTTAACTCTCACTGTTCTATCTCTTCTTCCTCCAATTCTAACCTCACCAACACCATCGATTGTTTCCAATTGTTTCTTTAAAATATTGGTAGCATATAAATTTAGGTCCTGTATCGTTCTGTCGCCACTAAAACCAAGCCACATAATAGGGCTGGCATTCGTTTCCACCTTCCTTACTACTGGAGGAACAATATCATCAGGTAGTCGCCTAGTAACTTGACCGACTTTAGATTGAATTTCATTGAAAGCAACTTCTATATCTTTGTCTAGATTGAAGGTGATAGTTACAACTGAAACCCCTGGTGATGAGCTCGATTTGATTGACTCAATACCGGTAGTTGAATTAACTGCAGTTTCAATTATATTAGTGATACTTGCATCAATAATTTCAGGGTTAGCTCCCTCAAGAGTTGTTGTAACTGAAAGTACTGGAAACTCAATCATTGGGAAGCGATCTAAACCAATCTTTTGAATGCTGATAATACCAAATAAAATAAAGACACCAGATATCATCCATGCTAGAACGTGCCTTCTGATTGAGATTTCGGGAAGTGTCATATTTATGAGGGGTTACTGATGTTGACTATAATATTATCTGTTAGAAAAGCAGCACCATCAACGGCTACCGTCTGATTGATATCAAGACCAGATAAAATTTCAATAAATCCATTTTGTGTTATTCCTGTTTTTACTTTATTTGCCTTTGTATAACTGTCTTCGATTACATACACAACAGACCCCGAAGGCCGTTGCACAACACTCTGTTCGGGAACCGCAACACTTTGCCTTGCATTAAAAATAATCGTACCATGAACCGTTGATCCCGGCTGCCAATCTGGTAAATTAGAAATATCTGCAATCACATCAATAGATCGACTTTCTTCATTGATGCTAGGTTTTAACTCGGCAATATTAACGGTAATAGTTGTTTGGGATGCTGCGCTAGTAAGTTGCATCTTCATCCCAGGCTTTATTTTCTTTGCAAGATGTTCAGGAAATGGTATGTGGGCTCTCACTTTTTTATTGTTAATAATTTGAAACACACCGTCACCTATTTTGAGATAATCACCAATAGAAGCAATTTGTTTCTGAACCTTACCATTTATAGGGGCATAGATTTTAGTTTTATCAAAATTGGATTTAGCTATGTCCAGTTTAGACTTAGCAACCTCTAACCCCTCATATGTCTCTGATTTTTCGGTAGCAATATTATCGAGAGCATTTGGAGAGATAAATTTTTTATCTACAAGGGCTGTGCTTCTCTCAAGAATTTTTGTCTGGTTTGCTAGCCTAATCCTCAAAAGTCGAATTTCAGCTTCTGCCAAATCCACTTGATATTGATAATCTTTCCCTTCAATTTCAGCTAATAACTCTCCTTTTTTTACCGTAGAACCTGTCCGAACGTGCATTTTTATAACCGTGCCATTAATTTCAGCTGATACAGTTGGATCAATTAATCCTTCGATAACTCCCATTGAAGATTGCTCATAAGAAAAATTTATAAACTGGGATTGGGCGGTTGAAATAAAAGTTTGCCTTTGAGATTTTTCAGACACCTCTTCCTTGTCCCCACAACCAGATATCATTAAAACCAATAGTAGAAAAAAAATTTTATTCATAAGCTCAAGTTTTCTTAAATAGTTTAATTTTATCCCAGCGGAATGAAGGGCCGGGATCTGTTTTTCTTTTTGGTGCGATGTCAGAGTGACCTACCACATCCTTAATTGGATAAGCTTCAGTAAGACATTCAATAAGCGCATTAAGTTTCGCATATTGAATGTCCGTATATTCTATATTATCTGATCCCTCAAGTTCGATCCCAATAGAATAATCATTGCAATCACTTCTTCCATTCCAAAAAGACTCTCCAGCATGCCACGCTCTTTTAACAGCACTTACATACTGTATTAAACTTCCAGTTCTTTCGATAACAAAATGGGCCGAAACTTTTATGTCTTTAATTTTGTAAAAAAATGGATCAATTGTTGGATCTAAGGAATTAGTAAAAAAATTTTCAATAAATTTTCCACCATATATTCCGGGTGGCAAACTAATGTTGTGAATAACTAATAGAGTGATTTCCGTTTCATTAGGCCTGTTATCAAAGTTCGGAGATTTTACGAGCTTTATGTCTTTAACAAAACCTTGTTTATTTATTTTAAAAATATCTGAACATGAAATCATTAAGTTCGCTTATACTTTTGACAATTTATAGAATGATATTTTAATGCTTTTTATCATTTTTAGCATCACATTACTTTAATGGAGAGTTGAATGTTTTTTGATTACGTTATATTTGGAATTGTAGATAACGGAATAATGTTATTAGGGGCTTTTTTTGGAATTGGGCTTGAAAAATACTTACCTAAACGCTTCCAGGTTGGCCTAGGAGCTCTAATAGGTGCTGGAATAGGGAATGCAGTCAGCGATTTCATGGGTGGAGCTGTTAGTTTAAATTGGCCTCTGGCATTCGGTACGGGTTTGGGTTGTATAATGGCATTAGTCTTCATTCCGCTGTTCTATAAATTCCAAAAGCGATCAAAGTAAGAGTTTCAGCCCAGTATGCAACTCAGCCATGCTGCAAGACTTTACGCCTGCCTTTTTTATGAGCTCATCACTCATATTACCTTATGGTTTGTCGTAACTTTTTTTATATCATTATTTTTTCATTCTGAGATAGCGCAAAATTCTAATTTTTTAAGATTTATATTATGGACTATTTCGGGATGGTATTGCATTTATTCCTGGTCTCATGGGGGCCAAACTCTAGCAATGAAAGCTTGGAGATTTAAACTTATCCCACCCAAAAACCAGTCGTTTCAATTTTTTTTATTCCGATACCTTTTGGCTTCGCTAGGGGCTTTGTTGATTTTAGCGTTCTATCTTAATATATTGTTTGGAGGAAAGCAGTTCATTCATGATTTAATTTTAAAATCTAAGATTACTTATATTCAAACCTCTTAATAAGATAAAGCCCCAAACATAAAAATATTAGGGTTGGAACAAGTGAGCTTATAAAAGGTTGCCAGTCATTAAGGAGGCTTATATGCCTTATTAATGTATTGGTAATTTGGTAAGCAATACCAATAATTATACCAATAAACATCTTAAAGAATTTACCACCAGAACGTTCTTGTAAAAAACCGAAGGGAACAGCAAAAATTATCATAACCAATGGCATTAGAGGGTGAATAATTTTTTCCCAAAGAGCCACCTCATATTTTGTAGATTTTTGGTTGTTTATTTTTAAGTATGAAATAAATTTATATAAATTAAATGATGACATTTTTTCGGGTGAAATGATTAGGGCATTCATCATTTCTGGACGCATGAGCGATTTCCAACTTCCCATTGGTATAGATTTTTTCTTAACAGAATTTTCATAAAGTATTGTTTGTGTTATGTTTTCTAGCCTCCATTCCCCTTCCTCGTAAGCTCCTTTTTCTGCATTGACTATAGTTCTTAAATTAAACTGACTATCAAATTCATAAATGTTAATTCTTTCAAGGGTTGCATCTGGCAAAACATTTTCAATATTAACAAAGTTATCCCCATCTTTTATCCAAAAGCCAGAGCTAAACTCTTGACCTACAACTGAATTTGTCAATCCAATCTTCATCTGCTGAGCATTTTTTTCAGAGTTAGGGGCTATAAGATCACCAATGAGAAGAGTGAAAATGGCAAAAAAACCTCCTGTTATCATCAATGAAGTGGCTATCTTTTTTATAGAAAAACCACTAGCCCTGATAACATTTAATTCCGAGTTATAGGATAGCTGGCCTATTGTATACATTGATCCAATAAGAACTGCTAGAGGAACGGTTTCGTAAATATGCC
>Ga0209304_1001914_pt1 | contig 11910 bp, 7 predicted proteins | sample COGITO_mtgs_1004_4_FD_184789 | JGI IMG/M metagenome (GOLD analysis project Ga0209304, IMG submission 184789) | Pelagic marine microbial communities from North Sea - COGITO_mtgs_100423 (SPAdes) (version 2) | ecosystem: Environmental > Aquatic > Marine > Epipelagic ...
AAGTGCTGTTGAATTTCAAGAAGCTGCTGACAAAGTACAAGCTGTTTTAGCTTAAATAGACATTACAGACTCTAAACAGAGTTTATAGATATAAAAAAATCCAGAGCATTTGCTCTGGATTTTTTTTGTCAACTATTTTTTATAAATTGCAGGAGTATTAACGTCCCAAACGCTCTACTCCCATGAAAATTAGTGTTGCACAGATAAAACCATTCAAAGGAGCTATTGAGAAAAATATAACGACTCATTTAGAACTCATAGAACTGGCCATTACAGAGAAAGTTTCTGCGGTGTTTTTTCCTGAGCTTTCAATTACAGGTTATGAACCTGAATTAGCAAAATCATTGGCTACCACTCAAAATGACCAACGGTTTGATGTCTTTCAAAAGATTAGTGATTTAAGTAATGTCACCATAGGATTTGGATCACCTACTGTAGGAATTTCAAAACCTTTAGTGAGTATGATCCTATTTCAACCCAATAAAGAACGAATGACTTACTCTAAGCAATATTTATATCAAGATGAAGAGCAGTATTTTAATAATGGAAAAAAATCGTGTTTTATCCAAATTGAAAACCATAAAATAGCACCAGCGATATGTTATGAATCTTCGGTTTCGGAACATAGTGATGCTGCGATTTCTCAATCAGCGACTATTTATGTAGCCGCAGTGATGACTAGTCCGTCAGGTATAAATAAGAACCTAAACGTTTTATCAAACTTAGCTAAAAAACATGAAATAATAGTTTTAATGTCAAATTTTGTAGGAATCTCTAGAGGTTGTGAATCTGCAGGCAGGTCTTCAATATGGAATCAAAAAGGGGAATTGAAAGAGCAAATGAATCCTACAGATGAAGAACTTTTGATTTATGATACGGATACAGATTGTGCAATTAAAAAATCTATCGAACCTAAATAAAACCATTTAAAACTTCTTTGTATGGGAGAGCAGAAAGTAAATACAAAATCAGATCATCAAGCGAGGATAGAGTTCCTTCGCCACCTTATGGAAGACCTTAAAAGTCTTGAATATATGTTTGAGAAGAAGATGATCGAAGACGATATTGTCCGTATTGGAGCCGAACAAGAATTCTGTTTGGTCAATGAATATTGGCGTCCTGCCAAAAATGCGTTGGAAGTGCTTGAAGCAATTAATGATTCGCATTTCACTACGGAATTAGCACGTTTTAATTTAGAAATAAATTTGGACCCTATAGAACTTAAAACAGATGCTTTCAAAAAAGTAGAAAATCAGTTAAAGTCCCTTTTGGAAAAAGCAAAAACCGCTGCTAATAACAACAACACTAAAATCCTACTGACAGGGATTTTGCCAAGCATTTCAAAACATGAGTTGGATCTTGAATTTATGACACCCTTCGATCGCTATTATGCTTTGAATGAGGTACTCAAAAAAGCTAAAGGTGAAAATTTTCGAATGAATTTTGCGGGCGTTGACGACCTCCCAATTATGCACAATTCGGTAATGTTTGAAGCTTGCAACACCAGTTTTCAAATGCATCTACAAATAGCTCCTGATGATTTTGCCTCGAGCTATAATTGGGCACAAACAATCGCTGGGCCTGTATTAGGAGCTTGTGTGAATTCGCCCTTACTTCTTGGAAAAGAACTTTGGAGTGAAACCCGCATTGCATTGTTCCAACAAAGTATTGACACCCGAAGAGTCTCCTTGGCTCAGACGGAACAACAATCTAGAGTCACTTTTGGGAACAGTTGGTTTACAGGAACCATCGTAGATTTCTATAAACACGAAATATCTAAATTTAGAACCTTGCTAACAAAGGAAATTAAGAGCAGTTCTTTTGACGAATTGAAAGCTGGGAAAATCCCAAAGCTAACAGCACTTAACTTGCACAATGGAACCATTTATAGATGGAACCGTCCTTGCTATGGAGTAGGAAATGGGAAACCTCATGTTCGTATCGAGAACAGGTACATTCCATCAGGTCCAACCGCCACAGACGAAATGGCTAATTTTGCGTTTTGGGTGGGACTTATGAAAGGCCGACCGACTGAATTTGATGATATCCCTAGAACATTGGATTTTGAAGATGTGAAATCCAATTTTATTCGTGCTGCAAGGACAGGCACTGAATCTATTATGAACTGGAGAGGGAAATTAATTCCACTCGATCAACTGGTATTAGAAGTATTGCTGCCCATTTCCAAAATAGGATTGGAACGCATGAAAATTGATAACGATGATATCGATAAATATCTAGACGTGATTAGAGATCGGCTTTTAAAATCGACAGGGTCGCAGTGGATGGTAACAAATTATCGTTATCTGAAAAAGCAATTAAAACCAGATGATGCCTTAATAGCACTTACTTCGACCTTACATACCAATCAGGAATCTTATGACAAAGTGAGTGAATGGCCAAATTTACAAAGTATCAAATTTTTCAACTCTACAGCAACAAAAGTTGGTCATCTTATGACCTCAACACTTATAACGGCTAAAACCTCAGATTTAGGATTGTTGACACTCAATTATATGAAGTGGAATACGATTCATCATTTACCAGTTGTAAACAATGACGGAACATTGGTCGGCTTAATTACATGGCAGCATCTAAAACAATTTTGGGATCAGGTACAGGATGCTAACAATTCAATCAGTGCACGAGAAATTATGATTACCGATGTATTTACTGCACAAACATCTACTCCTTTAAACAAAGCCATTGCCCTCATGAAAAAACATAAAATAGGGTGTTTGCCCGTATTACAAGAAACTCAACTGGTTGGAATTTTAACACTCAAAGACCTTATCCATGTTTATAATGCCTGAAGTTCATAGCAAAGCACTCAATCAAACCATTAGCGTGAACCGAATTGTGGGACGAATAGACGGGGAGTATCCAGGGCCTTGTTTGGTTTTTTTGGGAGGTATTCACGGAAATGAACCTTCGGGGCTGTTTGCCTTGCATCAAGTTCTTAAGGAATTGCAACCAAAGCAAAACGAATTTTCTGGAACGATGATTGCCATAAGCGGTAATTTATGGGCCTTGGAAAGAGCGGTGCGTTACCACAAAACAGACTTGAATCGTCTCTGGTCACAAGATAAAATAGAAGCCTTAGAAAATGGAGATCTCATCCCTGAGAATGAGGATGAAAAACAACAGTTGGAAATTTTTCAATTACTAAATACCATTTTAAAAGAGGAGGAAGGCCCTTTCTACTTTTTTGACCTTCATACAACTTCAAGTGCATCTCCTCCATTTATTACGGTCAATGACAGCTTGTTGAATAGAAAATTTACGCAGCAATATCCGGTGCCTTTAATTTTAGGTATTGAAGAGTATCTTGAGGGACCACTTCTAAGTTATATTAATGAACTCGGATATGTTTCTTTTGGGTTTGAAGCGGGTCAGCATGACGCTCTAAGTTCTGTTGAGAATCATAAAATTTTCATCTATTTGTCACTTGTATTTACGGGGGCACTCGCTAAAAATGCTGTTGGTTTTGACCACTATATCGACCATTGGAACACCCACTTTCCAGAACATCAACATTTTTACGAGGTGTATTATCGATTAGAAGTTAAAAAAAAGGAACGATTCGTTATGAAACCAGGGTTTTTAAATTTTCAAACCATCAAACGAAAAGAGGTTTTGGCAACACTCAATGAACAACCCATTTACGCTTTAAAAAAGGCCATTATTTTTATGCCACTCTATCAATCTCAAGGGAGTGATGGTTATTTTCTGATACGAAAAATATCCCCTTTTTTCTTACTCCTTTCAGAAGTTCTAAGAACCTACAAAACGGATCGAATCTTTGTGATGCTTCCAGGCGTTAAATGGGCTTCAGAACTGAAAGATACAATGGTAGTGAACTTGCGTATTGCACGTCTGATTACCAAACAGTTGTTTCATCTTTTTGGCTACCGAAGCAAACAGAAAGATCGCACCCATTTGATTATAAAAAACCGAGAATATAAATCAAGAATAGACGATTATAAAGAAGAACAATGGTATAAAGATTCGGTTTTTGAAAACAAATAAACGATCTAAAGTTCAATTTATAAATTTTCTTTTATTTCTGTATCAGTTAACACATCGGGTCTAAATTCACTCATCATTTCTTCTTGCTTAGACTTCGCATATTTAAAACCAGATTTCCACCATTTACGCATCAATTCTTTATCAAAAACTAAAGAGTTTGTGGTTAAAACGGTTGGGGTGTAATATAAATTAAGCTTTACGTTTTTATTATTTGCGGCGAGTTTTCCAATCGTAATATTATGCCTTTCTACGTGTGTGAGCATAAAATCAAAAACATCAAATAGTAAAGAAAATGGATTTTTAGCAGGTAATTTATTGAATTGAGTCACCTCTGTTTCTAAAATAATGGCATCTATTTCTGTGGCACCTCTTAAAATGGCTTCTCTAATAGGTACTAAAGAACCAAAACCACCATCTGCATATTGAAAATGATCTTTTTCTAACAGACTCATAAATGGTATGTAGTTGCAGGAGCCCCAAATCCAATCGCAAAAATCGTCATAAGTACACTCTTGAATTGATTTATATTCAACTCTATTTGCTGTTAAATTTGAAACAGTTACGATTACTTCTTTGTTTTCTGCTCTAATTTTAGCGTACATTTCTTTGGTAATATTCTTCTTAATTAAACGTCTTAAGTTTTTGCTTTCACCAAACGTTTTTCTTCCGTTTAAAAAATTCCAAAGGGTGTTTAAATGCCGAATACTGATCACTTTTTCTCCATCAACTTTTTTAATTTTAAAAGGATTGTTACTGAAAATGCTTTTCTGGTTTACATTTGTGTAGAGTTCTTTGAGTTCATCTAACATGCCTAAAGCGAGATGCGAAACCATCAAACTCCCTGTAGAAGTACCTAAAAATAAATCGTATTCTTTGCCTTCATTTTTCATTAAATATTGCGCAACTCCGCCTGCAAATGCTCCTTTGCTTCCACCTCCAGAAATTACCAATGCTCTTTTCATGTGTGTATTTATTGATTTTTAACGGTCATACTTCGACGGCGCCTGTCTGTCGATAGGCAGGCTCAGTGCAAGTATGGTACATCCATTTAATCATTTCCCTTGAGTACCAAGATTTAGTTATGGATGTTTCATAACCTATAATTAAGTTCTTTACTTCAGTTCTATAAAAATATTAAAAAAGAAATGAAAAGCCGAGGTTATTTCCGCTTTACTTTTTTTTAATTTAAAGTTAGCTTCTTTGAATTGATAGGTTTTAATGCTAATGAAACTCGTATATTTGTTTTAAATTACAATCAATAATTAACCAATGAAAAATAATTTGAATTTCTTGATTCAGATCAATGTATAAGAATTATTAATAAAATAAATTTGGGTTAATTTAATTTTTATTTAATGCATAAATTACAATTCGCTTTACTGCTAGTAACTTCTTTTTGCTTCAGTCAAACAGCTCCGGACTTAACAACGCAATTAACGGAAGATTACAATTTGGAAATGCCATCCTTAAAACCGTATATAATTTATATGAATGCATTTGTAGAGGAACCAGACACGATTGCTTCTGTTACTTTGGGTATCGATTCAGATGTGTTTACAGCAGTTGAAGAAACGGGGTTTTATTATTTTTTGTGGACACCTTCAGGTTATGGGAATCATATTATAGAAATCACGGCAACTTCCACTTCTGGCACTCAAACGACCCTAACAAAAACTATTAATGTTGTACAAGAATCTACATCTCAGAATGTAGAGACCTTGAACGATGACATTATTGAATATACAGGGGATGCTGATAGTAAATGGCATTACGGAACTTATACGTTACCACAGTCTGTGGGGGTTTACGACTCAATAAATGCAACACTTACAGTGGAATGTCCACAAATTAATGGAGGATGTGATGATTGGGAACGATTATCACAGATTGAAATTAAAGCACCAAACGGAAATTGGATTCAGATTATAAGGTATGTTACCCCTTATGGAATTGGTTGCAATCATGTTACAGACCTCACTAATTATAATTCGCTGTTACAGGGAGAAGTTGAATTTAGAGTATTTATTGATACTTGGGGAACTGGTGGTTGGCAATTGTCTCTGGATTTAGAGTATATTCAAGGGACTCCAAGTTATGACTATTCTTCTGTTACAGAAATTTGGGATAATGATTATGATTTTGGAGATCCCTCAAACTTACAACCAGTTGAATCTTACAATCTTAACCTTAACAATGGAATTCAACAATCTTATTTATCTGTTTCAACTACGGGTCATAATTGGGGTGAGAACATTTCAAGTGCTGCTGAGTTTTTTGAGGCGACCCATTATTTAGATATTAATAATGAACAAGTGTTCATACAAAATTTATGGAATACTTGTGATCCAAATCCAGACAGTTGTACAGCTCAACTTGGAACTTGGGAGAATAATAGAGCCGGCTGGTGTCCGGGTTCAATAGCGAGTCCCGATATATACGACCTTTCTGCTTATATAGGATCTTCTTTTGATTTGGATTATCGATTTCACCCAGACTATGTAGATTTGTGTCATCCAAATAATTCTGATTGTGATGAAGAAACAATTTCTGGTTGTAATGATTGTGATAATCAATTTAACCCTTACTATAAGGTAGATGTTCACGTTATTAGCAAGAGTGATGAACCATTAATTTTTAGTGTGCCTCTTGGAATTAATAGTATTGAGAATAGTGGAACTTATGATTTATCAATCTATCCAAATCCAACCAATGGGAAGTTTTCTATTCAATCATCTATTCAAGATGCGGAAACAAAAGTTAGAGTTTTAACCATTGAAGGTAAACAAGTGAAATCGTTTCATTTTAACACTAAAGAAGAGTTAATGAATCACGATTTTGACCTCAGTGATTTAACAAGCGGTATCTATTTTATAAGCATGAAAAATAAATATGGTTTAGCCACAAAAAAACTAATTCTTAAATAAGAAAAGGAATTATTTTTTAAGAATTATTAAATTGTTTTTTAGCAAGAAATAATATCTGCTTACCATGTTAGATTGTTAAACTTTTAAAGCCTCCAACTTTTTTTGGTAGTCTTTAATTTGATCTCTAAACTGTGCAGCATGTAAGAAATCCAAATCTTTTGCTGCAGACTCCATGAGCTTTCGGGTGTCTCTGATTTTTTGTTCTAATTCAGGAGCTGCCAAGTATGCATTTTCCGGTTCCGCCGCTTTGAGCGCCTCCTGTTCATAATAATAACTACTCACCGAGTTCTTAGTCAGTGCATTGTTTAAACTTTTATTAAGTGCTTTAGGTACGAGTTTGTGTTTGGTATTGTAGGCAATTTGTTTTTCCCGACGGTACTCCGTTTCATCGATGGTTTTTTGCATGCTTTTGGTAATCTTATCTGCATACATAATAGCACGTCCGTTGAGGTGTCTGGCAGCGCGTCCTACGGTTTGCGTGAGTGAGCGTGCCGAACGCAAAAAACCTTCCTTATCTGCGTCTAAAATCACTACTAATGAGACTTCTGGAAGGTCCAAACCTTCTCTTAATAAGTTGACACCTACAAGCACATCAAATATCCCTTTACGTAAATCTTGCATAATTTCAACCCGTTCCAAGGTATCCACATCACTATGGATATAACGACAGCGAATTTGAATACGTGCCAGATATTTGGTCAACTCTTCTGCCATTCGTTTGGTTAGAGTAGTGACCAATGTTCGTTCGTCTTTTTCGACGCGTTGTTGAATTTCTTCAATCAAATCGTCAATTTGATTCAAACTCGGCCGTACTTCTATAATAGGGTCCAACAATCCCGTTGGTCGAATAACCTGTTCGACAACAACACCACCTGATTTTTCCAATTCATAATCGGCTGGGGTGGCACTGACATACAATACTTGGTTTTGAAGGCTTTCAAATTCTTCAAATTTTAAAGGTCGATTGTCCATTGCTGCAGGCAAGCGAAAGCCATATTCAACTAAATTTTCTTTACGACTCCGATCGCCACCATACATCGCATGGACTTGAGATATGGTCACGTGACTTTCATCAATCACCATCAATGAATCACTCGGAAAATAATCTAATAAACAAAAGGGACGGGTGCCTGGTGCTCGCCCATCCAAGTAGCGTGAATAGTTTTCAATTCCTGAACAATAGCCCAATTCGCGAATCATTTCCAAATCAAACTCCGTACGTTCTTTCAAACGTTTCGCTTCAAGGTGTTTTCCAATGTCTTTAAAATAGTCGTGTTGTAGAACCAAATCATCTTGAATGTCTTTGATCGCATTTTGTAAAATATCAGGCGAGGTCACAAACATATTTGCAGGATATATGGTTACACTTTCATAGACTTCGATGACTTTGTTGTTGTTAACGTCAAAAGCTTCAATGGCTTCAATTTCATCGCCAAAAAAGTGAATTCTAAACCCATGATCGGCATAACTAGGGAATACATCTACTGTATCCCCTTTAATTCTAAAGTTTCCATGGTTAAATTCACTTTCCGTTCTTGAATACAAACTTTGAACGAGTTTATGCAGTAAAGCAGTTCTTGAAATGACTTCATTCGCTTTTAGGCTGATGACATTTTTCTGAAATTCAGCAGGATTCCCAATTCCATACAAACACGAAACCGAAGCAATGACAATGACATCTCTTCGCCCCGATAATAGGGAAGAAGTGGTGCTTAAGCGCAGCTTTTCAATTTCTTCATTAATGGATAAATCTTTTTCTATATAGGTTCCTGAAACAGGAATGTAGGCTTCTGGCTGGTAATAATCGTAATAGGATACAAAATATTCAACAGCATTTTCAGGGAAAAACTGTTTGAATTCTGAATACAGTTGTGCGGCAAGGGTTTTGTTATGCGCCAACACAAGTGTAGGTCGCTGTACTTCTTGAATGATATTGGCGACCGTGAATGTTTTTCCAGACCCAGTAACTCCCAAAAGTGTTTGGTATTTTTCATCGGACTCAATTCCAGCTACTAATTGTTTTATAGCAGTCGGTTGGTCACCAGTGGGTTTGAAATCAGAAGTAAGCTTAAATTGCATAGCTGCAAAGCTAATGCAAAGAAAGCGCTAGAGCAAAGAGAGTCTAAAAATATTTTTTAAAAACAGATTAATAATTCATATAAACCCAACCAGATCTGGGTTTTGCATTTTGAACATTCAAATACAATACATAAAAATAGGTTCCAACAGGTAAGAGGTTGTCGCCTTTGAGCGGGCCGTAATTGGCTTTTCCATCCCATTTAAGATCGTTATTCCCTTTAAAAATAATAGCTCCTAAACGATTGAATATTAAGAGTTCGTGTTGTAAAAACACATCGTAGAGCCCATCTATGTTAAACCAGTCATTAAAGCCATCTCCGTTGGGTGAAAAACCCTGAGGGATGTTAGGGTCACATTCGTTGACCTCTAAATTCACTGAAAAAATTTCATAACAGGGGTTTGCATCTACTCTGAAATAGATGGTGTCAACTCCGTTCGAATTGATGTATTGTGAGGGATCTATCAACGCACCTAGGTCATCAATCAAATCTTCTAAGGATTGATAAAAGATGGCGGTTTCTAAATCGAATGAAGAATCTATTTCATTTAAAGCATTTCGTAAATTAAAAACGGCTTCATTGTTTCCGAAATTACAACCTATTAAAGGAGTTAAAGGAGTCGGATCAGGAGATTCTAAAAATTCAATAGAGGTGTTAGCCGTATTGTTTGTTTCACTAATTTCAGTGATAATTCCAGCCCCAGTACCGTCATCATCCACTACAATTGTAAGGTTAACAGGATCTAAAAGTGATGGATCAACCGTAACACTAATTGTATTTGACTCCGTTTCATTAATAGGGATGTCGTTTAGGGTTTGTGCTTGAGCAACGAGGACAGCGTTGGCATAAAATGAGATGGGCGTATTTGCGGGCAGAAAGTGTGTGGAATTCAGATTTTCTACAGAATATTCAACAGTTAATTCACGAGAATTGCAACTTTGTTCAATAGTGTCTATAACGACACTCGCATCTGGTAATTGACTGTTTAATACGGTAATGATATTATTGACCATTACTAAATCTTGTCCAGAAGATAATTGTATGATTGCAGATGAATCCCCCACATTAATGGTGTTTTCTATGGGATAAACGTCGATATCCATATTGTATAAATTGGAGTCGTTCGTAAAGCTATTGGTGCCATTAAAGGCGTTATTCGCGGGATTAAGAGGTGGGTTACTAAGTGTGATGCCATTCATTTGTAAGACTTCATTGACTGCCAAACCAGCATCGCCTTCCCAAGCTATAAAACCGATTCTAGCACCATTAGTATCCATGACATTAAGATTGTCCAATTGAATGGTGATATTACTTGGGACACTTTCTAAGCCATCATAAACGTTTAATTGATTGAGTGGAAGGTTAGGGTCTGAGTAAATGATAGTAATGGCCCAGCCCGCAAAATTTGTCCCTGTAGAGCAATAGTCAGATGAAATGTTTATTTGTTCTAAATTACTAAGGGTATATAAACCGTTTCCTTCGGTTTGAATTAAAGTGGTGACATCTGCAAAGGCTGCAAAAAATTCTCGTGACGAGTCCAAGCTATAAGCGAAGGTTCGTGAGGGGGTGATTTCTGTGGTGTTAAGAGTCACATTAAAATCGCCCGATCCTGATCCCGCCCAGTACAGATAAGCAGCTTCGATGGTTTGTGTGGTAGATAAATTTAAGTTTGCCGAAGAAGCTGTATTAATGACACAGTCCACAGCACTGTTGTTTTCGGAAGTATTAAGGGTATTCCCGATTGCTGTATAATCCAAGCGTCCATTTAGTTGATTGAACAACGAAATGTCTTGAGCTGCTAAGAGGTTAATTAGCATTACACTTATACTAAAAAAAGGGATATTTAGTTTATGTTTCATAAAATTGATGGTTCTACAAATATATTAATTTTGATTACTTTAAAGTTAGCGTCTAAGAGCAAAATGGCCTTTGTATTCAAATTGTTCGGTCGGCGTTTTGATTTTTGCCAAAAACCAGTAATCATTAGCAGGCATTTCGTAGCCTCTATAGGTGCCATCCCATCCCCCTGAATTGTATGCTAATGTTCCAAGAAGTTTTCCATAACGATCAAAGATATAAATAACAGACCCTGGGAGTGTATCGATTCCAATAATATTCCAAGTGTCAAAATAGGTGTCATTATTGGGGGTGAAAAACTTTTGAGCATTTATGACTAATACTTCTTTGGTCACTTCGCTACAGCCATTTAAATCCACCACAGTAATGGTATGATACCCCAAAGTTACATAGTTGAAAAAATTTGAAGTTTGAAGGGGGTTATCATCTAATTTGTATTGATAATCCCCGACACCTTTTACCATAACAGTGATGGAGTTTGGATCGGTAAAATTTAATACTTCTGTAAATTCAATCATAGCTGCACCCGAGACATTCGCTTCAAAACTGCTGCTGGTCACACAACCTTTTGGGGTGGTTACGGTTACGGAATATGTTCCAGTCGTATCAATACTAATTTTATTGGTAGTTTGACCCGTAGACCACAAGTAAGTATCCCCATTGTTAAATGTTTCAGCACTTACATAATGAGGTAAGTTATCTAAGCAAATAAGCTGTTTAGGAATGTCAACTATGGGTAAAGGGTTAACGATAAGGTTAAAAGACGTGTAGTTTGCGCACCGCGTTGTATTATTTACAATTTTAGCGACAACGGATTTTGTATAAACAACTATAGGCGTTAATTCTAAGGGGTTGTTTCCCGATTCAGCATCTCCCATGTTTTCAAAATAGGAAACCGTAAAATTAGAAGGATTTTGACTTCCTAAAATAAGAGCTGTTTGTGGAGATATATCAAATTTTAATTCTCCATCAAAATTATCATCACAATCTTCTAAATCTGGCGGTTGATTGGCGATTGGAAG
>Ga0209304_1001936_pt1 | contig 11791 bp, 11 predicted proteins | sample COGITO_mtgs_1004_4_FD_184789 | JGI IMG/M metagenome (GOLD analysis project Ga0209304, IMG submission 184789) | Pelagic marine microbial communities from North Sea - COGITO_mtgs_100423 (SPAdes) (version 2) | ecosystem: Environmental > Aquatic > Marine > Epipelagic ...
CACTCCAAACATCAAAGAGATGCACAATGAAAAAGAAGGGTTTTTGTTACATGGATTTGTAGAGAATGCGTTTGAGGTTTTAAATTCTGCTAAAGTTTTATTGGCACCGCTTCGTTTTGGGGCGGGTTTGAAGGGTAAACTCATTCAGGCCATGCAAACGGGAACGCCTTGTGCCATGTCGTCTGTGGCGGCGGAGGGCATGTTTGGCAGCATGAAACCCAATGGGGTTATAGAAGATACTGCCGATGCGTTTATAGCGCGTACTGTGGCGACGTATTCCAATGCCACTGAATGGGAGGGCTTTCAACAACAGGGGTTTTCCGTTCTTAAAAACAGATTTGAAAAAGCTGAACATCAAACACGATTTTTGAATCGAGTGAAAGCACTTCAGAGTAATCTCAATACCCACCGTGCTCAAAATTTCATCGGACAAATGCTCAGCCACCACCAAATGCAAAGCACAAAGTATATGGCGCGCTGGATTGAAGCGAAGAATTCGACGCCTTAAATACCTGAAACCTCTCCCTTATGTTTTGTCATCCTGAACTTGTTTCAGGATCGTTTCAGGATCATTTCATATCCAAAAAACCCTTATATTTACACCTAGCCCCAAACTCAACTCCAACCATGCCAAAACGCTTCTATCACAACTACTGGGTATACATCCTCGCCAGCAAACCCCGCGGCATTTTATACATCGGATTCACTGGTGGAATAGACGATCGTATGGAACGTCACATGAGAAATGAAGGCAGTAAATTTACTGCAAAGTATAATGTAAAACAATTGGTGTACTTTGAAGAATTTCAATATGTATGGGATGCAATTGCTTGAGAAAAACAATTAAAAAATTGGCATAGAGAATGGAAGATTAATTTAATTGAAGAGAGTAATCCGAATTGGGATAATTTATGGAAGCCATTAGGGGACCCTGAAACACGTTCAGGGTGACAAGTCTGGTTGTTTTGGTTTTGCGACCCTGAAACACGTTCAGGGTGACAAGTCTGGTTGTTTTGGTTTTGCGACCCTGAAACAAGTTCAGGGTGACAAGTCTGGTTGTTTTGGTTTTGCGACCCTGAAACACGTTCAGGGTGACAAGTCTGGTTGTTTTGGTTTTGCGACCCCCTACCTTTTTCTATTGCGACTCAGAATTTTATATTCTTCGTAGCATTCGCTAATCGCATCTAATATTTGCAGGTCATTAGCAGTTCTTATGAAGTCGGCAGAGTAGTTACATTCACTGATTAGAAGGTCTAAATCAATTTTATCAACCTGTAATAAAGCAATCAGCATTTCTCTGTCAAAACGAGAAGCGAGTAAGTTTCTAATCTCATCTTGCTTTTTCATTTCTCTCAGTTTTCGCATTTCGCGAGGCTTTTTACCAAATATATTGTGTAAGAAATCAGCAGGATTAAAAATAGCCCCTAAAACTTTGGTCACCATACTTGGGGAGCGGGAAGTAGATTCATACCCACTATTAAGCCCTGAAATACTGTAACGCACATTTTGTTGAATTGGGACTTGCTTGATATCGACTTCAAGATATCCGGTAAGTTTTAGTTTATTGACATTCACTTCTTCAAGAGCAAATGCCAATTCTGTAAGTTCAATGGTTGTAGAAGTACCATATTTGACCCAGTCATTACTGACTTTTACTTTGATCGATTTATAGCCTAAATAGGAGAGGTGCAAGGTGTCATTGGCTTTCGCGCGAATCTCAAATTGCCCCTCAGTATTGGTAGTTGTTCCAATCACCTGATTCAGGTTGACAATATTCACACTTTCCATGGCCCCTAAATTTTCAGCATTTACAATCTTCCCTTTGACAGTATTGTAAATTTGAGCTGTCCCAAAAAAGGGAAGCACTAGGAGTAATAAAAGTGTGAAATATGATTTCATTTTTTCGATTAAGGATATAAAAGTAGTAAACAAATACTACACTAATATTGTCAATCTCAACTTTGACTAATAATTAACACATTGGTTTATTATCTACGGCTTTTTCTTGCTCTTGAAAAATCGCCACCACCACTTGGTTTAAAGTCTGATGAACGTCGTGGAGATCTGCTGCTAGACGAATCACTATCACTTCTGCGTCCTCTACTTTCAGATTTGAACCCAGAAGAAGAACCTTTAGAACGGTCATTACGACCTCTTCCGCGGCCACCTCCGTAGCCGCCTTCACCACCAGAACGACGACCACCGCCACCACGATTGCGATCGCGACTCTTTTTTTCTGTGACTTCAACGTTGATAAAGCGTCCGTCTTGTTTGAAGTCTGTAAAGAATTCTAAGACTTTATCTTTATGAGCAGCATCCGTGTTAAAAAACGCAAAACTGTCTTTAACATCTACTTTATAAAGATCGTCTTGATTCAGTTGTAAGGTATCTCTTAAGAAATCTTTTAACTTCATCCAATCGTATCCATCTTTGCTTCCTATGTTGATAAAGAAACGCGCCGAATTGTTATCAGAACGGTAATTATCATCGGAAGTACTTCCAGATTGTGATTTTAAATCTTTAGATTTTTTATAATAATTAAAGAAACGTGTAAATTCAGCAGAAAAGAATTTCTTGATCAATTCATCTTTAGTAACATCTTCAAATAAACTATTGATGTCATTCAAATACGGCTCAATTTCTTGATTGATTTCTGTATCGTGAATTTTACTAGCAAGAGCTTTCAATTGAACTTCACAAATTTCCATACCATTAGGCACTTCTTTTTTGATAAATTCTTTTTGGATGATCCGTTCGATACTTTTAATTTTTCGAACTTCACTCTTAGAAGCAATCACCATAGAAATTCCCGTTTTTCCGGCACGACCTGTTCGACCGCTTCGGTGGGTATAAATTTCTATTTCATCTGGCAATTGATAATTAATAACGTGTGTAATATCGTCCACATCAATTCCACGTGCTGCAACATCGGTTGCAACAAGCATTTGAATTTGCTTAGCTCTGAATGACTTCATGACCACGTCACGCTGGTTTTGACTTAAATCACCATGTAAGGCACCAGCATTGTAACCATCTTCAATAAGTTGTTCCGCTACTTTTTGAGTATCTCTTTTGGTTCTACAGAATATAACTGAAAATATTTCTGGATTGGCATCGGCTAAACGCTTCAACGCTTGGTAACGATCTCTTGCTCCAACTACGAAATATTCGTGAGAAACATTTTTACTTCCCATGTTTTTGTGACCAACTGTGACTTCTGTCGGGCTGTCCATGAATTTTTTAGCAATTAAAGACACTTCTTTTGGCATGGTTGCCGAAAAGAGCCATGTGCTTTTTTCTTCTGGTGTGTAAGATAAAATTTCTGTAATATCTTCAAAGAAGCCCATGTTCAGCATCTCATCAGCCTCATCCAAAACTGCATATTCAATTTTGGAGATATCAACCAATCGTCGGCTAATCATATCTTTCATTCTCCCTGGAGTTGCTACAATAATTTGCGCTCCTCTTTTTACTTGATTGGCTTGGTCTGTAATGCTAGCACCACCATAAATTGCAGTCACGTTAAGTCCTTTACAGTGCTTACCATACAATTTCATCTCGTTGGTAATCTGTAAACAAAGCTCTCTTGTTGGAGATAAAATAAGACCTTGAGTCGTACGACTGTTGATGTCGATTTTCTGTAGCATTGGAAATCCAAAAGCAGCTGTTTTACCAGTTCCTGTTTGTGCCAAAGCAACGAGATCTCTGTCTTCGTCTAATAATAATGGGATTGTTTTTTCTTGTACTTCACTCGGCGTTTCAAAACCTAAGTCTGTAATGGCTTGAACTAAATGATCTTCTAGTCCAAGTTCTTTGAATGCATTCATTTTTTTAATTTAGTATTCGATAAATTTCTAAGTGTTACTTAGAAGGGGTATCGAACATACCTAAACCAAGTTCCTTGTAACACATCCTCACCCTGAGGAATTTCAAGTTGCAAAGGTAATACTAATTAATTTAATGCATATTTAAATAGTTTACCAATTTTGAAACGGCTTTTCCTCGGTGTCCAATCCGATTTTTCTCAGCCAAAGAAAGTTCAGCAAAGGTCTGTTTGTAATCTGTAGGTTTAAAGATGGGGTCATAGCCAAAACCGTCCGTTCCTATTTTTTTATGGGTAATTTCTCCTTCACAAATCCCTTCAAAACTTATCAGTTTTCCTTGAAAATGTATTGCAATCACGGTTTTGAACCGTGCAGAGCGATTGTCTTTTGAATCTAATTCTGATAATAACAGATTCATATTGTCCTCTGCATTGCGTTGAGGGCCAGCATAGCGTGCAGAAAAAACTCCTGGTGCGCCATCCAAAGCAAGCACTTCCAATCCTGTGTCATCGGCAAAACAATCAAGACCATAATGTTCTTTAATATAATCTGCTTTTTGAATGGCATTGCCCTCAATAGTATTTTGAGTTTCGGGAATGTCTTCCGTACAGCCAATTTCTTCCAGACTTACCAGTTTTATGTGGGAGGGGATCAAGGCTTGAACCTCTTTGATTTTATTGGGGTTATTGGTAGCGAATACAATATTCATATGTAGTGGTGTTAAATTAACGGTGGTGATAAGGTTCATTTTTGAGAATCGTAAACCCTCTGTAGAGTTGCTCAATAACAAAGAGTCGAACCATTTGATGTGAAAACGTCATTTTTGAAAGTGCCAAGGTTCCAGATGCTTTTTGATAGACGGCTTCCGAAAACCCATAAGGCCCTCCAATCACTAGCACCAATTGTTTGATTCCTGAATTCATCTGTTTTTGAAGAAAGGAAGAAAATCCAACAGAGTTCATTTCTTTGCCATTCTCATCCAATAATATCAATCGGTCTGTGGCATAAATTTTGCTGAGAATTAATTTACCCTCTTCTTCTTTTTGAAGTTTTTTAGATAAATTTTTACTGTTTTTCAGGTCTGGAATAATTTCAAACGAAAATCGCACATAATGCGACAATCGGTTTTGATAGACGGAAATAAGGTGGTTCAGTTCAGTTAAATCTGTTTTCCCTATGGCAATGAGTTTAATTTGCATGTCCCAAAGTTAATTTTTTTTTAAATAAGGTTTTAGAATTATGAATGTATTTGCGTTACAATTCATATTTTAGCTTCAAAGTTACAAACATGATCACCAACGAACAATTTAAAAACGAAGTACAATTAATAATAGCCAATGCAGTCCGAGAAGATGTAGGGGATGGAGATTACAGTTCTCTAGCATGTATTCCTTCGGATGCTGTTGGCAAAGCAAAGCTTTTAATAAAAGATAATGGCGTGATTGCGGGCGTCAATTTTGCCAAGCAAGTCTTTCAGTATGTCGATCCGAACCTGCGTGTAGAAACGCTTATCAACGATGGGGAACAAGTTAAGTTTGGGGATATCGCTTTTTATGTGGAAGGATCTAAACAATCCATCCTCAAAGCCGAACGTATTGTTCTCAATGCAATGCAGCGCATGAGTGCGGTAGCTACAAAAACACATTCCTATGTTGAAATTCTAAAAGGAACCAACACCAAAATTTTAGATACACGTAAAACAACTCCAGGATTTAGAGCCTTAGAAAAATGGGCTGTCGCCATTGGTGGAGGTGTCAACCATCGGTTTGCATTGTATGACATGATTATGCTGAAAGACAACCATATTGATTTTGCAGGCGGAATTACCAAAGCAATTTCAACAACCAAAGAGTATTTAAAGAAACACCAATTGGACCTTCAAATTGTGGTGGAAGCCCGTGATTTAGAAGAAATCGAAGAGATTTTAGAGAATAAAGGCGTTCATCGAATTTTAATTGACAACTTCAATTATACCGATACACAAAAAGCAATCAAACTGATTGGAGACAAATGCCAGACGGAATCCTCAGGAGGCATTGATGAAGTCACCCTTCGGTTTTATGCAGAATGTGGCGTGAATTACATTTCCTGTGGTTCTTTGACCCACTCTGTTTCAAATATGGATTTAAGCCTCAAAGCAATTTAATGAGTAAAACTACAGAAGATAAACTAGATAAAATTCCAATTCTAAATTGGATCGCAAAACTCCTAAAGCGAATTCAGCTTCCTGGATCTCAAGGTTTTTCTTTCTATGATTTGTTAGAAATGTATGTGATTGGTATTTTTAAAGGAGCACTTACAACACGCGCGAGTGCCATTGCATTTAGTTTTTTTACAGCCATATTTCCTTTTTTGTTGTTCATTATTATTCTGATACCCTACATTCCTTTTGATAATTTTAAAGTGGATTTTTTAGAGTTTTTAGATTCTATTTTACCGCCTCAAACATCCGATTTTTTCAATCAAAATATTTTTGAAAACATCAATGATAGGAGTACAGGAGGTTTGCTTTCAACCGTCTTTCTTGTCTCTATGTTTTTGATGGCTAACGGCGTAAATGCCGTGTTTTCAGGATTCGAAAATTCCTACCACCAACAACTCAATCGCAATTTTATTAAACAATATTTTTATGCTTTTGGAGTTGCCATCATTCTTGTCATTCTTTTAATCCTGACGGTTATTGGATTTGGATATGCTCAAATTTATTTAATTCATCCCATAGTCGAAAGGTTCGGTTCTGGCGATGCGAGCAACGAGCTTTTTTGGATTACAAAAGCAAAGTATTTCTTTTTTGTAATTATGATTTATCTCAGTATGGCCAGCTTATATTACTTCGGAACTAAAGACGGAAAGTTGTCTAGTTTCTTATCTGTAGGAGCCCTGTTTACCACCTTTTTAATACTTGTGAGCTCTTATTTATTTGGTCTTTATATTAATAATTTCTCTACCTATAATGAATTATATGGTTCCATTGGGGGTTTATTAATTCTCCTATTCTACTTTTGGTTGAATGCAAACATTATCCTTCTAGGTCATGAATTGAATTCGTCTCTTCAACTTCTAAAGAAAAAATGCACGCCATAGAAGTCTTTTTTATCGATGTTATTTTACCGCTTTCCTTAGAGCGGAATTTCACCTACGCCATCACCAAAGCGGAAGCAGACTTTATTAAAAGAGGGGTCAGAGTTGCGGTCCCTTTTGGAAAAAACAAAGTCTATACAGGCATCGTCTATAACATACATCACATTGCGCCTACAGCTTATGAAGCGAAGTCGATTCACAGTATATTAGATGAAAGTCCTGTGGTCAACCAGTTTCAATTTAAATTGTGGGAGTGGATGTCAAGTTATTATTTGTGTAGCATGGGAGAAATCATGCGTGCCGCAATGCCCAATGCTTTTTTGTTGGAAAGTGAAACGATTATCTCATTAAACCCATCCACAGAGTTTGAAGTAAACAGCTTAAAGGACGATGAGTATTTGGTGTGTGAAGCACTGCAACAACAATCCAGTTTAAAGGTCGATGAAATCAATGCGATTATTGACAGAAAAAATTCGTTCCCAGTTTTAAAACGTCTTCTCGATCAAAAAGTGATTGCTTTAGAACAGGAATTATCTGAAAAATACAAGCCTAAATTAATTCGTTGCGTACGTTTACATCCCAATTATCAGCATGAAAACGCCTTGCAAGAACTTGTGGAGACGCTGAAAAGTGCGTCCAAACAACGGGAGATTGTTTTAAGTTATTTTAATTTAGCGAACGCTACCAAACAAATCAAAGTAGCGGATCTTAAGACCAAAAGCAAAGCGACTTCTACTCAAATTAAAACATTAATAGATAAAGGCGTTTTTGAAGAGTATCATTACCAAACCGATCGCATTCAGTTTCAAGATTCAGAGTATGGTGCTTCAACAGAACTAAATACCTATCAAGAAACCGCTTTAGAAGAAATTGATGGTCTTTTTGAAACACAAAATATTGTATTACTTCATGGGGTAACGTCTTCGGGGAAAACCGAGATTTATGTCAAAATGATAGAATCGATTTTAGCCGAAGGAAAGCAGGCTCTCTATTTAGTGCCTGAAATTGCATTGACGTCGCAGTTGGTGCAGCGTTTGCAAAAATACTTTGGGAATCAAATTGCGGTTTATCACTCGCGCTATTCACAAAATGAACGTGTTGAAGTTTGGAATCATGTCTTAAATCAGTCCGAGAATGCACGTGTTGTCATTGGTGCACGCTCCTCTGTTTTTCTTCCCTTTAGTAATTTAGGACTCGTCATTGTCGATGAAGAACACGAGCAATCCTATAAGCAATTTGATCCTTCGCCACGTTACCATGCAAGAGACACAGCGATTGTGTTAGCGGCTCTATTTAAGGCAAAAACACTTTTGGGATCCGCCACGCCGAGTCTTGAAAGTTTTTACAATGCCACCAAAGAACATAAATTTGGGTACGTAGCGATCACTAAACGTTTTAACAATGTCTTAATGCCAGAAATTGAACTGGTAGATTTGACAGATAAATACAAGCGAAAACGCATGAAAGGTCATTTTAGTGACCGATTGATTGCAGAGATAAAAGAGACTTTAGAGGCGGAATCTCAAGTCATTTTGTTTCAAAACAGGCGTGGATATTCTCCCGTAGTATCCTGTAATACTTGCGGACACACCCCAGAATGTCCAAATTGTGATGTGAGTTTGACCTTTCATCAATATAGAAATCAACTCCGATGCCATTATTGCAGCCATACCATGGCAATGCAACAATTTTGTGGCGCCTGTGGAGGGGTTGAAATTGACAGTAAAGGCTTTGGGACGGAACAAATTCAAGAAGAAATAGAGGTGTTATTTCCAGAGGCTAAAGTGGCTCGGATGGATTTGGATACCACCCGAGGAAAATACAGTTACGATCGCATTATAGCCAGCTTTGAGAACAAAGAGGTTGATATTTTAGTGGGAACGCAAATGGTTACCAAAGGGCTTGATTTTAGACACGTAAAATTAGTAGGTGTTTTGAATGCCGATCAATTGATTAATTTTCCTGACTTTAGAGCGCATGAACGGAGTTTTCAGCTGTTGCAACAAGTTGCAGGGCGTGCAGGCAGAACCGATGAAAGGGGCAAAGTGATCATTCAAACCTACAATCCGCATCATACCATCTTGCAACAAGTATCTATAAACGATTATGATTCCATGTTTGTAGAGCAGCTAGAAGACCGTCGTATTTATAAGTATCCTCCTTATTGCCGCATCATTAAATTGACTCTTAAACATAAGGACTATAATAAAGTAAACGAGGGTGCTGAATGGTTGGCAATCAGTTTAAGGCATGTGTTTAAAGACAATGTCTTAGGACCTGAATTCCCTGTAGTTTCAAGAATACGGAATCAATATCATAAAAACATTTTACTTAAAATACCTCAAAATCAATCGCTGGTAAAAACGAAGTCAGTGCTTCAGAAAATTAAAATGAGTTTTTCTAGTACGAGAGATTTCAGAGCGGTTCGCTTGCTTATTAATGTAGATAATTACTAATCCACAATCACATCCAAAGCTTGTGTCAATTGTGCCTTTCGAGTTCTGCTTAAGGGAAGTTTCATTTTTTCAATCTCTACATGTCTGCTATCGTAACGTTCCACTTTTTTCAAATTGACAATATAGGATTTATGGATTCTTAAGAACAGTCCTTTTGGGAGTTCGTTTTCAAAGGCTTTCATGGTCGAAAGAATAACGAAGCTTTTGTTATTAGTTATTAATTTCACGTAGTCACCGAGAGCTTCAATCCATTTGATCTCGTTGATGTATATTTTACGTTTTTTAAGATTGCTCTTTACAAAAATATGCTCTCCATCATAATCTTGGAAATTTTCTTTCATTTTTGCTTGCAATACAGTTTTAGCAATGGCTTCGTTAAAACGTTTTTTAGAGGCTGGTTTTGCTAAGTAATCGATTGCATTGTATTCGAATGCTTTAAAGGCATGAGATGCATCTTCACTTATTATGATAACGTAAGGAGTCTTGAGTTCGGGAGTGTCGATGTAACTGTCTAAGAGATCAAATCCATCAGAAACAGAAAGGTTGACCTCCATTATAATAAGGTCTATAGGGGTTGTGAGAAGGAATTTTTTAGCTTCAACTACAGATGTGAATTTCCCCATCAAATTAAGAGAAGGGTGGTTGTTAATTAGTCTTAATGTGGCTAATCGTTGTGTAGAATTATCGTCAACAATTATACAGTTTAAAGTCATCGGGGTTGTGTTATCAGTCGTTATCAATTACAATTATACAAAAAATAAATCGATTAAACTCTTAAAACACCGATTAACGAGTAAAATTAATTTCGTTTAAATAATGTTATATAATGTTGTTCAGACAACAATTAATACTTACTTTTGCAGCCATTAAAAATCAAATAATAATAAAATTTATGAATCATTACGAAACTGTTTTCATCTTGAATCCCGTTTTATCTGACACACAGATAAAGGAAACAGTAAAGAAATACGAGGACTTACTCGTTTCTAAAGGAGCAAAGATGGTATCGAAAGAAGATTGGGGGCTAAAGAAATTAGCGTATCCAATCCAAAACAAAAAAAGTGGCTTTTACCACTTATTTGAATTTACAGCACCTGGAGAGGCTATTGGCCCTTTAGAAGTAGAATTTAGACGTGACGAGCGTTTTATGCGTTATCTAACTGTTAGTTTAGATAAACATGCAATCTCATGGGCTGAAAGAAGAAGAGTTAAACTTAAAGAAAAAGCGTAATTATGTCTATAGAACAACAAGCCAAAGGAAAAAAAGATGGTGAAATCAGATATTTAACGCCTTTAAATATTGACACCAACAAAGCTAAAAAATACTGTCGTTTCAAAAAATCAGGTATCAAGTATATCGATTATAAAGATCCAGATTTTTTAATAAAATTTGTAAACGAACAAGGTAAGTTATTACCAAGACGTTTAACTGGAACCTCTTTAAAGTTTCAAAGAAAAGTGTCTGTTGCTGTCAAAAGAGCAAGACATTTAGCCTTGATGCCTTATGTAGCCGATTTAATGAAATAAAACTATTATAACTATGGAACTTATATTAAAACATGACGTAGAAGGATTGGGGTTTAAAGACGATGTTGTAACAGTGAAAAACGGTTATGGTAGAAATTCTTTAATTCCGGGTGGTAAAGCCATTCTTGCTACGGTATCTGCTAGAAAAGTATTAGCAGAAAACTTAAAACAACGCGCATTCAAAGAAAAGAAAATAGTAGATGAAGCCGAAGCAATTGCTGAAGCTTTAAAAGCTTTAGAAATCAAAATAGCAGCGAAAGTTGGTAGTGGAGATAAATTATTTGGATCTGTTAACAATATTGATTTAGCAGCAGCTATTGAAAAAGCAGGCCATTCAATTGACAAAAAATTTATCAATGTTACCGGTGGTAATGTAAAACGTCTTGGTAAATACAATGCAATCATTCGTCTTCACAGAGATGTAGCAGTTGATTTTCCTTTTGAAATTATTGCAGCTAAATAACAATTATATATTGTTAATAAAAAGTTAATAAATTGAATTTTTATTTAAAGCCTACACGTAAGTGTAGGCTTTTTTTGTTGTAATTTAGCAGCTTAATCATAAACAAACTTTAATAAAATGAAACAAATTTCTACACTTTTAATATTCATTTTTACTTGTACACTGTGCTTCTCTCAGGTGACAACTTCAAGTATTAAGGGGTTAATCTCCGATGAAACCAATGCTGGCTTACCAGGAGCAAACGTTGTTGCAGTGCACACGCCAACAGGGACAACTTACGGAGCCGCCACCAACATTGACGGGCGATTTAACCTTGTCAACCTTAGAGTTGGCGGACCGTACACAATTACGGTTAGTTATGTAGGTTACAAAGACCAATCGTTTACAGATGTATTCTTGACCTTAGGAAAAACAGAAAATTTAACATTAGCATTAACACT
>Ga0209304_1001938_pt1 | contig 11759 bp, 7 predicted proteins | sample COGITO_mtgs_1004_4_FD_184789 | JGI IMG/M metagenome (GOLD analysis project Ga0209304, IMG submission 184789) | Pelagic marine microbial communities from North Sea - COGITO_mtgs_100423 (SPAdes) (version 2) | ecosystem: Environmental > Aquatic > Marine > Epipelagic ...
TCACGCCCCAGGATTTTTGAAAACTCTTTGGCACCCTTCAGGCCCAAGTGATCATCGTCATAAAACAATGTATTAGTCTCAAGATAATTCCGCTTATAAAATAAGTCGTGATAATCAATGAATGTTACGTTTGGTTCTTGCGATATTTTTTCTAGATATCGCCTATTCTCGGCTTTAACTGTAGCCCAGATTTTGTGGTCATAATACTCAGCGGTAAACGGTGGAATAAAGAGAATTAATTGATGCTGATGGCGGGCTAAAACGTCAATCATCGCAGTTATTTCTTTTGTATTATGTTTGAAGTTGCTTTGAGTATCTTTTTTATTTACTGAATACTTGGCATGAGATTTGACGGTGATTTCAGCTAGTTTCTCAATACACTGTGGGTCTGCATAGGCATCTGCGTAGCCATTTATAAAACCATCTTCATGGCTTTTGTTGCCCGACCAAATAGGCATGCAAGATAAAGGGTCATATGAACTTTGCGAATGGGGTAATAAAGCCTTTAGTTTTTTTCTAAAGTAGAGCCGTAATTTTTGCAGAGTATATTCTGACTTATTTAGTAAAAGTGTCCAATATAAAGAACCATGAAAATTGCTGTATTTTGGGTAGTTGGCATAGATGTTTTTTTCTCGATTAGTATTAATCTCATCGCTCCAGACTAGGTGAAGAAATGCTGGACTAATGGGTAGCAATACATATTTTAGGTTTGGCATTAGAGGAGCAATGGCTTGATATTTGTCGCTAGCTGATTGCACGTCAGAGCCCGCATCGTGATAACTAAAGCCAGGTATTTTCAGCGATGGGAAATGGATCGCTTTTGAATGAGAGGTTCCCAATACAATTGCTTCAATCCTGTTAGCCTGTAATTCGAAGTCTCGTTGTTTAGAATGGTATGGATTGTCGGCTAAAAGCGAAAGTACTTGTACTGTCGCAATCACCGCAGAGAGGCTAAACAGCCAAATCAGAAGCAACTTAAAACGCAAAATAGACAAATTCAACTCCAGCTGGGTTTCCTGCTACCAATACTGCTAGATAGAGTAAACCACCTATCAATATTCTGGTTGAGAGCGATTTTTGAACAAGGCTTTCAATTTTGAATCCACGGTATTCTGCAAGAAAGTCATAGATTAAAACCACAGTCAAACCTAGCAGTGCAACTACAAGGGAATCTAAGTGATCTAAGGATTTAAAGTCAAAGCTTTGAAAGCTAAGCATTGACCACAACACTTTTTGTAACTGGGCAATATCATCAATATAAAATATAGGAATTGAAGTTATCAAGATGATAAATAATACACTTCTGCTAACCCATTGGTTGAGAAGAGTTCTTCGAAGAAATGGGGTTTTTTCAAAAAGCCGCCAAATGGTTAATGCTATTCCATGAAAGAGTCCGAAAAACAAGAAATTCCATGATGCTCCATGCCAAATTCCTATGAGGGTCAAGGTAACTAATGCAGCGATTGAGCGTAAAGGTTCTTGTGGGAAGCGTCTCATTAAAGGGACTTGAACGTAGTCCATTAACCAGCGTGTTAGAGTTATATGCCAGCGTTTCCAAAAGCCGGCTAAATTCTTAGCAAAAAGTGGTTGGCGGAAATTCGCACTTAATTGTATGCCAAAAAATTTAGCTATGCCTCGGGCAATTTCAGTGTAACCCCAAAAGTCGCAATAAATCAGGATTAATCCTGCAGCAGAAAATATCCACAAAGTAAGGGATGCCTGATCGTTGGAAAAAGCCTGCTGAACCCCTGGAGCCAAATTGTCAGCGACTACAGTTTTTAAAAAAAGACCCCAGAGAATCAGCAGAATTCCGGCTTGGACTTCTGAGATTGATGGTAGCGTCAAATTTTTTAGCTGGGGTATTAAGGTTGATGCTCGTTCTATCGGCCCTGCAGCCAATTGCGGGAAAAATGCGGTGTAAAGTAAAAAAGTTGCGTAGTTCTTTTCGGATGGATATTTCCCGCGATAGACGTCTATGGTGTAGCCCATTGTCTGTAAGGTATAAAAAGAGAGTCCTACCGGCACAACCCAGTCGTGGATAAACATGTCGGTATTCGATAGGGTTTCTATATTAGTGGCAAAGAAATTCCAGTATTTAAAAGCAATTAACAGCGATAAATTCAGAAAGACCGAGACGCCTAAGTAATAACCTCTCCCAGTTTTCTGGGTGTTTTTACCCATTGCCAGGGCGGCGGAGTAGTCTATTAATGATGATGCAATTATAAGGCCCAGATATTCTAATTTCACCGAAGCGTAAAAGATGAGACTTGCGGCCAACAAAACCACCCGTCTATATGAGCTAGGGACTGCGTAGTAAAATAGTACTGTTGCAAAGCCTAAAATCAAAAACTCTGATGATAAAAAGTTCATAAGGTTTAAATCTGAGTTGATTTACATGGCAAACAATTTCTTTTTACTAAGGGTAAATAATTGCTTAGGGGGTTTAACAAATACAGTGGGTTAAAACTGCAGCGCCAACTTTGGTGTTCTATCTGCTTTAAACAGGCCCCAGTGCTTTTCTGGCTCGAGGGGATCATCTGAGCCCTTCCAATTTTCATCGAAAGCTTCGAAGAAATAAACCAACACCTGCTCCCGTTCAGCCCACTCCATCAGCTCCTGATAATACTGCTCCTGAAATGTTTCATTAACATTGTGGGGCTCTATACCGCGACCATTAGTGTTGGTCGCCCAGCCAGCTTCGGTAATAATGACCTGCTTGTCGGGATGAGCTTCAGCGACTGCGTTGTAGTTCTCAATCGTGAAGGCAAGGCCCTCTTCAATACTCTTGTATTCCCAGACTGGGTAAGTATGAATAGCAATAACATCCAGTTCATCTGCCAGAGGACGAAGTTTATCGAGCCAAGGCACATAGTTTTCACAGAAGGTTACTGGCTGAGGTACGCCTTCTTTTAACAGCCTTGCGTATCTAACCAGACTGTCAGTAGTCACCATATGATCGGTCCAGCTCACCGAGGCTTCATTGCCAAGGGATACCGAGCTGACAATATCCTGATAGGCATTGGTAAGCTCAATCAATCGAGTGATCTGGGTTTTATTGTCTTCTTTGTTCGCGAGTAACTGCTCAGGTGAGTAGACACCGCCCCAAGGGCATTCGTCGTTGTTCACTTCTGCAGTGATATAGGCGCCTAACATAACGTCAAAGGACATCTGTTCATTGCGAATAACTGCCAATACAGTCTCAGAGTGAGCGTCACTGGCATACAGTCGAAGGGACTGCCATTCGCCCTGTAATATCAGCAGATCCTGTTTTACTTCTTCGTAGGTTGGGATCTCTCCCGACTCGGGACTTTGGCCATCGCGGTAACCTGAGTAGCAGATGGCTTTACAATAGGGCAGCGGTTTATTTTTCATTATAATTGTACCGAGTATTTAAGTTGTTCATCTTTATCCCAGAGTCCCCAAAAAGCACCGACATCGCCTTCAGCGCCGACTTTCCAGGATTCATCAAAGGATGAGAAATAGAATATATCAATGTTGTCTGTTTGACCCCATTGCTGGGTATTCAGGAAATAGCGAACAGCATTTTCCTGTGATGGCTCAGCGCCGTGAAATATCTCGCCCTGATTGGGCCAGCCAGTTTCAGTGATAATCACTTTTTTGCCCGCCGCAACCTTTTGTGTTCGGCGGAACATATCTTTCATATACAGCAGGGAGTACTCGATGGCACAGCCTTCCCAGAAGGGGTAACAGTTGGCCAGAATTACATCGCAGATCTCGGTAATCGCCGGGCGGTCTTCAAATTCATAATAGGCATCCACATAGCCGACGGGTATACCGGGCACTGCATCTTTCACCCGTTGGATATAGGTGAGCAGCTGCTCTTCGGTAAGGTCTTTGCGGTACATAACTTCGTTGCCAACGGCGGCAATATCAACATAGCCGTCTTTTGCTAACTTGATGAGGCCTTCGATTTCCTGCTCATTCTTTTCCAGATCGTCACCCAGCCATGCACCGACTAGGGTTTTAATACCCATCTGCTTGGCGACTGTTGGGATCAGCTCATTGCCCTGCAGGCATGAAAAGGATCGCACCCACTTTATGCTCGGCTTGAGTATGGTCATTCTTCGCTGGACTTGCTCTAAGGTAAGTTCATCGCCGGGCTTTTGGCCCTCTTCATAAGCGCTAAAGCCAATGCCATGCATACCCTTTTCTAGGTAGGCACTAAAAACCTCATGTAATTGGTTGCCGCTGATCTTTGATGTATCCATCCCGATAAGGGATAAGATTTTCTCTTCGCGCTTTGACATTCGGTGATTTAGTCCTGTTAGTTTTGAATAGGATGTTTTGTTGTTTTTATAGTTTTTTTATAGTTTTTATTAAAGCTAAAGGTTTTTTATATCGCTAAAGGCTCTTTATTTAGCTAATGGCTTTTTATTCAGCTAAAGGCTCTTTTTACAGCTAAATGCTTATTTTCACAGCACGCTGGGGCACTAAGTTACAGTGTGGCAACAGCTGTAACGGTTTAGGGTGCAAATATTACTTGAGGCAAAATCAACTTACAATCGGCAATCTGATCATTTTATGCTCATATAACAGCTTAATAACTGATTTTTTGGGCTCTATAGTTGCGAAATAGTTGGCGTAACCTTAGGATACCGCCCCATAAATTACATACAGCACGCCCAAAGGCTGGATAAAGGACTAAAGAAAGGACTGATTTAGGGGCTGGATAGACAGAAACTGGATTAATGTTCTCCGTTGCGGAATTTTCGCTGCGGGGATAACAAAAAAAAACAGATTTATTAGGGCACCCATGACTCAACGACAAATTCATATCGGCAAGCAACTTCTGCAACAAAATAAGACAGAAGTCAGTGGGCAGTATGTAAAGATAGAGGGCGAAGACTTCTATCAAATCGCTAATTACGACCAGATGAAGGATTTCTTTATCAGTGTGGTCAGTGATTCTAACCACTGGATGTTTATCTCCACTCGCGGTGGACTGACAGCCGGCCGAATCAATGCGCAGAGCGCGTTATTCCCTTATTACACCGATGACAAGATCAGCGATGGCTCACCGTACACTGGCAGTCGCACCATCGCTATGGTCACTGCTGGCGATAAGACCTCGCTTTGGGAGCCGTTGTCTGAGCAGCATGCTGGCGCCTACAAGCTGACCCGCAATCTGTACAAGAATGTCTATGGCGATAAGCTTATCTTTGAAGAGATCAACCATGATCTCGGATTGACCTTTAGCTACGCATGGCGAACCTCGGATAAATTTGGTTTTGTTAAAACCTCGACTCTAGTCAATAACAGCGATCAGGCTGTAGAAGTAGAGATTCTCGATGGTATCGAAAATCTAATCCCCTACGGTGTTGAATCTGATGTACAGAATTCACTCAGCTGTCTGGTCGATGCCTACAAGAAGAATGAATTGCAGGCAGACGTTGGGGTTGGTCTTTACAGCATGAGCTCAATCCTGGTTGACCGTGCCGAGCCCAGCGAAGCGCTGTCTACTACTGCCGTATGGTCTGTGGGTCTTCCCAATTCGAAGAAACTGGTTTCTTCAATTCAACTGGATCAATTTCGTCAGGGTTCTGCTCTTGAGCAGGAGACTGATGTTCGCGGTCGTCGCGGCGCTTATTTTGTTAACGATACGATCAATCTTGCCTCTCAAGGTAAAGAGAGCTGGAGTATCGTTGCTGATGTTAATAAAGGCCCAGCCGATGTGCGAGAGCTGACTGCTTTTGTAAACGCCGACAATAATATTGCTGATGAAATCGAGAGCGATATAGCTCAGGGTTCATTAAACCTTGCGCGTATCGTCGGTACCTCTGATGGCTTGCAGGTGACTGAAGATCGACTCAGCGCCAACCACCATTTTGCCAACGTGCTGTTTAACGTGATGCGTGGCGGTCTGTTTGTCGACAACTACCATGTTGAAAAAGAAGACTTAATAAGCTTTGTTAAAGGCTTTAACCGCAACGAATTTGAAAATTTTGCCGGATTCTTTGCTGACCTCGACGATAGCTTCCACTACAGCGATCTGATTTCAGCGGCTGAACAGCAGGGCGATGCCAGTTTGCAGCGCCTGTGTATGGAATATTTACCACTCTCCTTTAGCCGTCGTCACGGTGACCCGTCGCGTCCTTGGAACAAATTTGCGATTCAGGTTAAGAAAGATGATGGTTCGCAGTTGCTTAACTATGAAGGCAACTGGCGCGATATCTTCCAGAACTGGGAAGCACTCAGCCTGTCGATTCCAAACTATGTAGAGAGCATGATCTGTAAGTTTGTTAACGCAACGACAGCTGATGGCTACAACCCTTACCGAATTACCAAGGCCGGCATTGATTGGGAAAAACCCGATCCAAGCGATCCTTGGGCCAATATCGGCTACTGGGGTGATCACCAGATTATTTATCTGTTGAAGTTCCTTGAGTTCTCCAACGATCATCACCCAGGCACATTGCGCGATTTCCTAACTCGCGATCTGTTCTGTTACGCCAATGTTCCCTACCAGATCAAAGGCTATGAGGATCTGCTTAAAGATCCCCACAACACCATTGATTTTGCTGAAGATGCAGAAGCTGTTATCAGCCAGCGCGTCGATGCGGTGGGTGCAGATGGTCGTCTAATCTGGGATAAGAACGATTCAGTCTACTATGTGAATCTAACAGAGAAGCTACTGGCCACTGTATTGTCCAAGCTCTCGAACTTTATTCCCGAAGGCGGTATCTGGCTGAACACCCAGCGTCCCGAGTGGAACGATGCTAACAACGCATTGGTAGGCTACGGCGTATCGATGGTTACTCTTTACTACACCAGACGCTACCAGCAGTACCTGTTGGATCTGTTCTCTGGAGTTGAATTTGATCAGGTAGAAGTCTCTGCTGAGATCTATCAGCTGCTGAATGCTATCGACGGCACCTTCACTGACAACAAGCATCTGCTAAATGGCAAGATCAGTGATGCGGATCGTAAGAAGGTTCTCGATCGTCTTGGTCTGGCTGGCGGTGAATTCCGTTCAGGCATTTACGATAATGCATTCTCTGGTGATCGTGTATCAGTTAAAACAGCTGATCTGGTTGCGTTCTTCGAACTTTCGCTTGAGTTTATTGACCACACTATCGCAGCGAACCGCCGTGAAGATGGTCTCTACCACGCTTACAATCTGATGACTGCTGGTCAAGATACGGTTGAAATCACCAATCTTTACGAAATGCTTGAAGGTCAGGTTGCTGTTTTAAGCTCTGGTTACCTCAAGCCTGAAGAGGCGCTTGATGTACTGGTTGCACTGCGTCAGTCAGCGGTTTATACCGAGCGTCAGAACTCCTATCTACTTTACCCCGATAGAGAGCTAACGCGCTTTATTGATAAGAATATTATTGCCGAAGCTGATGTCGAGCGTTCGGCACTGCTCAAGGCGCTGGTCTCTGCCGGTGATACCTCACTGGTTGAGAAGAACTCTCAGGGCGGCTATCACTTTAACGGCGGCTTTAACAATGTCGTCAGTGCTAAGGACGCTATGCAGTCGCTGAGAGAAAATGGCTATGCACAGCTGGTTGATCAAGATGAGTCACTGATCGAAGAGATTTTCGAATCTGTGTTTACTCACCGTCAGTTCACCGGTCGTTCAGGCGGTATGTACGCCTATGAGGGACTTGGCTCTATCTACTGGCATATGGTCTCGAAACTGCTTCTCGCCGCTCTGGAGAACTTCCAGAAGGCTGTAGAGCAGGGTTTGAATCCAGTGCTTGTTGGAAAGCTGGCTGACTGTTACTTCGATATCCGTTCAGGTATTGGCTTTAACAAAACCCCAGACAATTACGGCGCATTCCCAACCGACCCATACTCGCACACACCAGGTTTTGCCGGTGCTAAACAGCCTGGTATGACAGGTCAGGTGAAAGAAGAAGTTATCGCCCGTCTGCTTGAAGTCGGTGTCTCTGTTGTTAAAGGCAGCATAACCTTTAATCCGTTTATTTTGCGAAAGTCTGAGTTCCTCTTGCAGGCTGACTCACTGGGTTACTTTGATATTAATGGTGATGAGCAGTCCGTGGCTCTGGCCGCAGGTCAGCTTGGCTTTACCTACTGTCAGGTTCCAGTTGTCTACAGTCTGGCTGAAGAGACGTCGATTGTTGTTCACTACGCGGACGGCACTAGCAACAGCATTAACGGCATCAGCATTGATGCGGATACGTCGATGCAGATCTTTGATAAGAAAGGTGTTGTTTCGCAGATCGAAGTTGCTCTTAAGCCTGGGCTTGAATAGTAGCTAGTTTGTGATCTAAAAGGCGCTCATTGAGCGTCTTTTTTTTCCTTTTTTTTGGCGGTTGAAATTTTTTGTTTGGGTGTGCTTTTTTAGATCGAGGCGGCCAGAGTTGGGTGGGGGCTTTCCCCGACTCGCCGTGAACCCGGTCGCTACCGGCATCCAACCTAACGCGACACTCATCCATCCCTGTATATCGTCCATGTAGGCTAGAGTGAGTCCTGAAAGGCCTCCCTTGGTTGCGGCCGCTCCCCAACCCCAAACAGTGCACACCTCCAAAAAAACCGACCCAAAAAAAAGGCCCTGCCATAAGACAGAGCCTTTCTAATTTTTAGCTAAAGAGTTTCTATTAGCTAGCGGCCTCAGCACGAAGATTCAACTCATCGCGAATCTCAGTAGCTTTCTTCTCATCCAGATCATAGTTACGCATAACAAAGATCGCCGTCAGTGTTCCAGCAATCGGAATACCGATAAACGCAAAACGTAACTGAGTCAGAGTCTCCTCAGACTGAGCAGCCACAGAATTATCAAAGCCGATAAAGCTTAGAATCAAACCACTCGCCAGACCAGCAAAAGCCAAACCAAACTTAATCATCCACCAGTAGATCGCACCAAAAGTACCCTCTCTGCGCTGTCCAGTTTCCAGCTCATCCATATCACAGATATCTGCAGTCATAGACATCATGATAGTGAACAGACCGCCGATACCAAACGCATACAAAGGAATTGGAATAAACATCAGCCAAGGATTCTCCGGAGAAAAACTCCACCAGAACATACAGTAGCCAAGAACCGAAATTGACTGTGAGTAAAGGAAAGCAGATCTCTTACCGAACTTCTGTGCAAACCAGTTAACGATAGGAATAACCAAAAAGCAGGTACAGAGAGCAGAAATACAGCCAAACAATGTAGGCCACTTTCCAGCCAGTCCCGGATCACCGCCGTTCATGTAGTAAACGATAATAAACCAAGAGAAACCCGCTACCATATTAAAGGCATTAAAGATCAGGAAAGTCGCCATACAGATTTTCTGGAAAGGCTTGTTACGCAGAGTAATCACAATACCCTGAACAAATTCACCCATCGTCTCTTTAAAAGTCTTCTGTTCAGTAGCCTGCTGTTGATCCGAGGCCTCAGTATTGGTGTAAGTACAGAAGAAAGCAGGAACCAGTGCCAGAATCATACACACGCCGCCGACCCAGATAGACAGGTATCTTGCACCCTCAGTCGCCGTTGCAAACCAATCGGGATCGTAGAGCACAACCCAGAACCAAGGCGCGATCACCCAAGCCCACTGACCGATCCACTGAGATACAGCCATCAGGCGTGTACGTTCATGGAAGTCACTGCTCATCTCGTAACCCATAGCAACATAGGGAACGCTGAAAACAGTCATACCGATAAAGAAGATGCACGACCAGCCTAGGAAGTACCAGAAGTTATACATCTCGGTGTTTTCTGCGGAAAGCTGCCACATCATCATGTACGACAGTCCCGAGATAATCGCACCGATAAACACGTATGGGCGACGTTTGCCCCAGCGCGACACAGTGCGGTCAGAGATAAAGCCCATCAGTGGATCAGTGATCGCATCAACCAGTTTAGGGATAAAGAAAATCAGACCCCAGAGAACAGGGCTCATGCCCAGGCTCTGAACCAGGATAACCATAAAGATACCCAGCGCGGCAGGGAACATTTGGTTGGCGAGCATGCCAAAACCGAAGGCGACTTTCTGATTGAATGGAATTTTGTTTAGCGTGGCATCTTGTAAATTATTAGTAGCCATAATTTGTTTTTTCCGCAGTTATTATTAGTTTTAACATCTTACCCAGCCCCCTAGCCGGGTACTCCTCAGAGGTCTTTGGGCGAAAAGTGACAGGCCCAGATTTCCTTTGATAAAAGATCCAAAAAACATAACAGGATCAGTAGTCCAAACATACCAGTTTGCGATGAAGCTAGTGCATTTGGTCGATGAATGGAGTGTCCACCGAATTCTGTGCGCTAGTATGCCAGTATAAAGCGCGCCGAGTCTTAACTTTTGAGTCGGCTGGCTTTCGTCTCCACCAATGATTCCACCAAAATCGGAATATTCGCGGTAGCGGCACCGTCTTGCTTATCTTCGACATAGGCATAGAGTCGATACTCTCCAGCCTCTGGCGCCTTAAACTGAATCTTGTTAGAAGTCTGTGCATCCGACTGATGCCAGACTATCTCGGGCGTAGGCTCAAAATCACCACCATCACTCTCCACATCCTTATCGACCTCACGCATAATCTCCCAGCGGTAACTTAGTGCTTGGTCAGTCTGCTTATCAACAGAGACCTCTGCGCTGTAGAGCTTATCCTGCTTAAGGTGAACGCTATCAGCGGCGCTTAAACCCTCAATAGTCAGTACAGAAACCACCGGCGCTGGATGTTCGACCGACTCCCCAGTCCATACTTGTTGCATAACCTGAGCTGCACCCATGGGCAGACCGTTTTCCAGAAATACCCCATACCAGGTAGGCGTACGCTCCTGTTTCTGTCCCCATAAAAATACAAACGAACCTATACACTGGGCTTTATCTGCGGCGATATAATTAAGGTAGCGCTCTTTGTAAGACTCGGCCTTGTCACTACTATTAGCCTCGACTGGTCTTTTCCAATCGGTAAGTGGTGACTCCCAGTGACCGGTAGCGCCCCATTCCGAGACTGTGTAAGCGCCCTTAAATTTACTTTCCGCAAGAAAGCGCGGCAGCTGATCGATTTCACCATAGACCTGAAATGACAGCAGATCGACATCCGTGCAGCGTTTAGCCACCAGCATAATATCCTTGGGTTCAGCACCGGCGAGCATAGTGGTAGTCGGGTGATTGGGGTCGACCTGATGGATCATCTTCGACAGATCATTGACCGCATCCCAGACCTTTGGATTGGTATGGCGCAGATTGAGTTCATTGCCAATACCCCACATCAACAGCGCGGGATGATCTTTAAGCGCCAATATATCCTGCTTAATCTGTTCTAACTGTTCGGTGACCGCCTTTTTGTCATCGTAGTCAAAACCATGGCGTTCACGAGCTACTTCCAAACCCATGCAGACCATTAGGCCATACTGGTGAGCTTCATCGAGTATCTCAAGTGCGGACTGCTCGCCATTTTCTACACGCCAAGTTCGGAACGCATTGCCACCATGGCTGGCAAGAGACTTTATATTATCAATACCAAGATCAAGTCCGGCGCCTTTAATATAGAAGGGTTTTCCGTCAACAGTTAACTGATAGTTTTGTGCTTGTTTAATAAGCTCGACTTTACGGGGATTCATGGGTGGGTTCCTTTTGAGAGCTGGGGATTATGGATTTTTCACCCAGTGAGAACAAGCCGACAACCATGTTCATTGTTCAAATAAAGTGCCGGTTAAGCATTTATTGGCTAAATCAGTCGCTAGAATTCAACGATCACTTTGAAAAAAGTAAGGGCGAGCCATATAATCACACTCTATAACTATAAAATTTTTCACCAAAATAAGGTTATTTATAACTGTG
>Ga0209304_1001952_pt1 | contig 11709 bp, 11 predicted proteins | sample COGITO_mtgs_1004_4_FD_184789 | JGI IMG/M metagenome (GOLD analysis project Ga0209304, IMG submission 184789) | Pelagic marine microbial communities from North Sea - COGITO_mtgs_100423 (SPAdes) (version 2) | ecosystem: Environmental > Aquatic > Marine > Epipelagic ...
GGTTGCGGCATTTTTTGGTTACTTTTTGTTGCTGTAGACAAAAAGTGACTGGCTGTCGGGCCACCCCCGACGACCTTGAATTTAAAACTTAAAAAAATAAGTAAAAAACCAGAATGCAAGAATACTGTTAGCGCTTAAAGAGCTGAACTCTGTCAGCCTCTCAACAAACTAAACCACCTAACGACTCAACCAACTCTCAACAATCAACTGCGCAGCAATCGCATCAACCGTCCCATCACGCTTATTCCGACTCAGCGCCTGCCCATATTGCTCAGCAGCCTCAGCACTCGCATCATGCCGCGCAATAGCCCGACCCTCAGCCAATTGCGACTTCGCCTCCGCACTCGACAAGCGCTCATCACAAAGCTCAACCACACAACCAAAACGACCATGCAATCGATTAGCAAACTTCCTAGCCCGCACCGACATATCACTCTCAGTGCCATCCATATTCAACGGCAATCCCACCACCAAATAATCCGGCTTCCACTCTGCCAGCTGCGCTTCAATTTCATGCCATTGCGGCTTACCATCTTTCGCCTTAAAAACTGTTAACGGTCGCGCTGACTGCGTCAATGTTTGACCCACAGCTAAACCGATTTGTTTTAAACCGAAATCGAAGCCTAAAATAATTTGATTTTTATTGGCAGCATTTTTATTGTCAGGGTTTTGAGTAGACATAAATATTTAAGCATTACCTGGCTGTGTTGCAAGCGCACTTAAATCTACACCTAATAATTTAGCGGCTGCTTCTGCCCTTAAATGATAGGGCGTTGAAAATAATATTTCTGGCGTCGCTGGCGAAGTCAGCCAATCATTCTCCATTAACTCTTGCTCTAATTGTCCTGCACCCCAACCAGCATAACCTAGAACAAACAAAAATTTATCGGGCCCTTTGCCTTCTCCCAATGCCGCTAAAATATCTTTTGAACCAGTTAACGCAACGTCACTGCTTATTTGTAATGTCGATAACCACTCAATGGTATTCGCGGGTGTTTGGTGTAATACGAAACCCCGCTCTAAACCAACAGGACCGCCAACCATAACAGGCTGCGTATTTAATTCAGAGGTTTCAATGGCCTCGAATTCTTTGACTAAGTCATTAAATTTTAAATCAGAGGGACGATTAATTATAATGCCCATTGCACCGTCTTCATCATGCTCACAGATATAAGTGACGCTGGATTTAAAAATCCCATCTTCTAGTGTCGGTGTCGCAATCAAAAATTGATTGCGCAAGGATGTGGATTTAACAAAACTCATTTTAAATCCTCTTTATTTAACAATTATGTTTGTTCATCACGCAAAAATACCCATTGCTTAGCATCGGATGAGTCTTTATCAAACCGGTACCCTGCTGTAGTGAATTTTTTAAGCTTTGCTGGATCTTCAATACGATGCTTAATAATATAAGCACTCATAAGACCTCTCGCTTTTTTTGCATAAAAACTGATTATTTTATATTTGCCATTTTTATAATCTTTGAATACCGGCGTAATAATATCTGCGCCTAATAGCTTTTTATCTACAACATTAAAATATTCGTTAGACGCTAAGTTTATCAGTACATTTGATTCTAAACTCGCCATCTGCTTTTTAAGTGAACGGCTAGGTTTGTCACCCCAAAACTCATAAAGGTTCTTACCTCTTGCATTTTGTAATTTAGTGCCCATTTCTAATCGATAAGCTTGAATTAAATCTAACGGTTTTAATACGCCATAGAGACCACTTAAAATACGCAAATGCGCTTGCGCAAAGTCGAAATCATCTTCATTAAAGGTGTCGGCATTTAAGCCTGTGTAAACATCACCCTTAAATGCCAACACAGCTTGTTTTGCATTTTTTTTAGTGAAGGGTGTATGCCAATTCATAAATCGCTCAGAATTCAATTCACCAATTTTTTGACTTACAGACATTAAGTTCACAATGTCTTCTGGCGCATAGCCACGCATCAGTTCCACTAACTCTGTAGAATCTTTTAACATTAAAGGTTTAGTGGCCGTATTGGTGACGGCGGGTGTTTCAAAATCCAACGTTTTTGCTGGAGAAATTACAACGAGCATAAATCAATGCCTTTTATTCAGTGAACCCATATTATCATCGGTTCGTTATCTTATTCGAAATTAACGTAATTTGAACTTTAAAATTCTAACTACAACACCTTAAATTACCATTCACGTAAAATTTTGGCAAAGATTAGGGCTAACAACTTGCCATTTACCTGCACAATCACGGACACTGTACCGCAAACGATGAATCAAAACGCTTGTCTATTTACTTTTACTCGCTTTCATTAACTCACGCTCTTAATGCTCTTATAACAAGCCCTATAACGGATGACCCTATTATGTATAAGCGCTTTTCACTGTCTAGCCTAGCAGCCATTATATTTAGCATCGCCGTACTTGCTTCGCTTATGTCTTGCTCTGTGAACCCCGTTACTGGCAAGCAAGAGCTCGCTTGGGTAGATGAGAACTGGGAACGTAAGATTGGCGAACAGCATTATAGCAATCAACAACAAGCAGGCGGAGGCCCCTATACAATAGACCCTGACCTAACTCTCTATGTTCGATCGGTAGGGAAAAAGCTGGCCCAGTATAGCAAACGCTCTCACCTTCCTTACGACTTTATTGTCCTGAATGATTCAAGCCCTAATGCATGGGCGCTTCCGGGTGGAAAAATTGCTGTTAACCGCGGCCTATTGGTTTCTTTAAAAGATGAAGCCGAACTCGCTGCTGTTTTAGCTCATGAAATTGTCCATGCGGATGCTCGGCATTCGGCGCAAAGCCAAGAAATGGGCTCATTGATCTCTGTCGGTCAGCTTGCAGCTACCGTTCTATTGTCAAATTCTGGCTACAATAATCAGACTCTCCAGCAAGGTATTGCTTATACCGGCCTCTATGGACAAACCAGTTATAGCCGAAGTCGAGAGCTCGAAGCCGATCTTTATGGCATGCAATATATGAGCGCTGCTGGCTACAATCCTGAAGCGGCTGTGAGCTTACAAAAAACCTTTGTTGAGCTCTCTAAGGGACGCCAAAGTGATGCCTTTAGTGCGCTGTTTGCCTCTCACCCGCCTTCACAGTCGCGCGTTGCGGCTAACCAACAAACCGCATGGTCTCTTAAGCGCGGCGGTGACCGAGGAAAAATCCGCTATCAACAAGAAATTAAAAAATTAATGGATCGTAAACCCGCTTATGATTTGTCTGATAAAGCTAAAAAAGCCATTGGTGAGAAAAAATATGCTGAAGCGATAACACTTGCAGAAAAAGCCATTAAGATTGAGCCTAAGGAAAGCGAGTTTTATGAAGTGAAAGGCGCGGCTCTTACAAAGCTTAATCGCTCAAGTGATGCTTTAAAATCATTGGACAAAGCCATAGCGCTTAATAATCAATATTATTCGCCTATTTTACGCCGTGGTATTTTACGTTATGAGTTGCGGTCTTACGAAGCTGCTGAGCGTGATCTACAAGCCAGCTTACTATTAGCACCTACTCAAATTGCTTATATTAAACTCGGTGAAATCGCTGAAGAAAAAGACCTATGCGTAGAAGCAAGCAAATACTATCAGCAGGCGGCTAAAGCTAGCCCTCAAAACCAACAATCACTGCAGCAAAAACTTTTGGCGCTACAAGCCCGCTGTCACTAGTGAATGTTATGACTCGATTAAACAGACACTAGCAGAAGTAATTACCCGTTTTTTTGCCGCGCCGCTGGCATTCTTGCTGATAATTCCCGCAAGCAACAGCCATACCTGGCGATAAATTGTCATTGGTTAAGCACTCTTCAACATAATCGCTCAATGCTTCATCACTGATATTCATCGATTTTTCGCAACCGCTTAAGCCTAAAATTAAGAATACAACTAAGACCAAGAAGATATTTCCTTTGCTTTGCATAATGACTCTCTCGTAAAATTACCTGTATCTATAATATGGGCAACATTGAAGTAAGAAAATTGATGTGCAATAAACTAAGACGACTTAATTCTCATGGCTCTCATGACTTTAATGCATCCGATTTCACTCAAGCTACTTTCACTAAAGCCATTTTAACTCATGCCACTTTCACTCACGCCACTTTATCATGGCTCTTGTAGCATGTGTATAATCATCCCTCTTATAGATTTTAATAATAATATGATAGCCTTGCCTCAAATTCGATATAGGACAGCCTGTGAATAACCTATCTCAGCGATTGCTTAATACGCTTCAGTGCCTAGTTGCGGTCATCGATAAATGGACACTACGTACGGGTCATGCCGTTGCTTGGCTGCTTGTTGTTATGGTCGCCACTCAAAGCCTTATTGTCATATTGCGCTATGGCTTTGAAATAGGCTCTATTGCTTTACAAGAGTCTGTCACTTACTTACATGCAGCATGTTTTATGCTGGGTATTGCCTACACGGTTAAAATAAACGGCCATGTCCGTGTCGATATTTTTTATCGCCAATTTAGCCCGCAGAAAAAAGCAGCCGTTAATCTATTTGGTGCTGTGGTCTTTTTGTTACCGCTTTGTCTGTTTATTTTTATCACTAGCTTTCAGTATGTTTTACAGGCTTGGCAAATCAAAGAACACTCGTCGGATACTGGCGGCCTTCCCATCGTCTATTTTCTTAAAACGCTTATCCCTTTATTGGCTACCGGGTTACTACTACAAAGTATTTCTGAAATTGGAAAGTCGACCTTAACGCTTCTCGGTTATCCACAAATTTCGCAGGCTGAACATTAATATGATTGAATTTATTCCTCTATTTATGTTTCTAGCCGTTTGCCTTGTGCTTATGCTGGGTTATCCAGTTGCGTTTTCTCTGGCTGGAACGGCTTTACTGTTTGCCTTTATTGGCGGTGCTGCGAATCTGTTTGACTCTGCTCTTTTTGGAGCACTACCCAGCCGTATGTTTGGCGTAATGACCAACGTCACTTTAATCGCTGTTCCGTTGTTTGTCTTTATGGGCGTGATGCTAGAGAAGTCACGTCTGGCTGAAGACTTACTCAAAAATATGGCGGCGCTATTTGGTAAGCGCCGTGGCGGCCTTGGCTATGCGGTAGTGATTGTTGGCATGCTACTCGCAGCCAGTACCGGCATAGTGGGCGCTACTGTCGTGACTATGGGGCTTATGTCTTTACCGACAATGCTTAAACATAAATATAATCCTGCACTAGCCACTGGGACTATTTGCGCAACGGGTACTCTCGGGCAAATAATACCGCCTTCTATTGCACTGGTTCTTTTAGGCGACATTCTTTCTACGGCCTATCAGCAAGCTCAAATTAACCAAGGTATCTTTAGTCCAAAAACAATATCTGTCGGTGATTTATTCGTGGGCGCACTTGTGCCCGGTTTGATTTTAGTGAGCTTGTATCTTCTTTATATTTTTATTTATTCATGGCTTAAACCTGATGTTGCGCCTGCTTATGAAAATGATGAAGACATCTCTGCTTTTAGCATCATTTCTAATTTGCTTCCTCCGCTCGGGCTTATATTTTTAGTGCTAGGTTCAATTCTTGCTGGCGCCGCCACGCCAACCGAAGCTGCCGCTGTTGGCGCTTTGGGTGCAACGGTTATAGCGCTATGTAAACAACAATTAGATTTTTCTCGCCTACAGCAAGTGGTAAGAGAAACCCTGAAAATCACCAGTATGATTTTTATGATTCTATTGGGAGCAACTTTATTCTCATTAGTCTTTAGAGGTTACGGTGGTGATGAATTAGTACAATCGCTGTTTGTCGATATGCCCGGCGGAAGAATGGGTGCATTACTGGTTGTTATGGCCGTTATTTTTTTGCTGGGATTTATTTTAGACTTTATAGAAATTACATTTGTTGTTGTGCCTATCGTAGGGCCGATTTTGCTGGCCATGGGTTTTGATCCCATATGGCTTGGCATTATGATTGCTGTTAACCTACAAACATCTTTCTTAACGCCGCCATTTGGTTTTGCACTTTTCTATCTTAGAGGAGTAGCACCGGCTGAAATATCGACAAGTACTATTTATCGTGGCGTTGCACCATTCATTTTAATACAGCTATTTTTACTTTTGCTAATGACACGCTGGCCAACTATAGTCACTTGGTTACCGGAACAAATTTACAATTAATACATTCTGGGCATAGGTCATCAATCTTTTTATTGTTATCAAAGGTATGATTAGTTATAGGCTATGAATATGATGAATAGCCTTAGTACTTACTTTCTTATTAGTATATTTTTATAACGCCTTTAACGCCTACAACGAGTTTGACATTATGAATGCTATCGACGACAACCCAATGCCAAATGGCGAAATGTCTCTTCAGACTATCGCTATGCCCAAAGACACCAATGCTAGCGGCGATATTTTTGGCGGTTGGTTATTATCACAAATGGATATTGCGGCAGGTGTTGCTGCGGGTAGAATTGCTGGCGGACGAGTGGCCACTGTCGCCATCGATAATATGAACTTCTTGGTGCCAGTGCATGTAGGCGCTGTTGTCGGCTGCTATACCGAAATCGTCAGTATTGGCCGCAGCTCTATTCAAGTGTTAGTTGAAGTGTGGATTGATAGCGGACTTAATGGCGCCAAAATCAAAGTGACAGAAGGTTTGTTTGTTTTCGTCTCTATTGATAATAATGGTCGAACACGCGCAGTTAAGTAGCTTTTGTAAATTTAGATAAAGGTTTAGTAACTGGACTCGGCCGTTTTTAAAAACGGCCTTTAACGCATTTAATCTCTTATATCGTAGTAAGCCCGCTCACTAATTTGATGGTAAGCCGTAGCGCTTTTTCGATAGGCATTATAAGACTCGTATACCTTCTTAAACATCTCGTCGTTCTGGGCGTTTTCTTCCATAACAATTCTTGAAGTTTCACGTAATACATCTAAGACTTCATCAGGATAACGACGTAACTCTACCCCTTTTTCTTTTAGCACTATCAATGCCGCGTTATTTCGTGAAGTATATTCATCCAACATATCTTGGTTAATTGTTCGTGCTGCCGCTTCAACAATCGTTACTAAATCATCGGGTAATGATTGATAAGCATCTTTATTAATAATTAATTCAATAGTAGGACCGGGCTCATGCCAGCCCGGATAATAATAATATTTGGCCACATTATTAAAACCAAACGCTAAATCATTATAAGGTGCCACCCACTCTGCAGCATCAATAACGCCGGTTTGTAACGAAGTATAAATTTCGCCACCGGCCAAGTTAACTGCCGTGCCACCTGCTCGCGTAAAGACTTCGCCACCCAAACCTGGGATGCGCATCTTTAAGCCTTTAAAATCTTCGATGGTGTTTAATTCTTTATTAAACCAACCGCCCATTTGTATACCAGTATTACCCCCAGCCATGGGGACTAAATTATAGGGCGCGTACAACTCTCGCCATAACTCAAGACCGCCTCCATGATAAAGCCAGCCATTCATTTCTTGCGCATTTAGACCAAAGGGCACAGAAGTAAATAAGGGCGCAGCCGGTATTTTACCTTTCCAATAATAGGCCGCGCCGTGACCCATTTGAACCGTACCACTGGATACCGCACTGAATACTTCCATGGCAGGAACAATTTCGCCCGCCGCGTAAACCTTTATGCTTAAGCGGCCATTACTCATGCGGTGGACTAATTTAGCGAAATTTTCTGGCGCAACACCAAGACCTGGAAAGTTTTTTGGCCAAGTGGTGACTAGCTTCCATTGATACGTTTTTTGCTCAACACTCTCGCCTGTATTGCCATTTTGGCTAGTATCATTATTGCCACCACAAGCCACTAGCATCGCCAGCGCTACGCAAAATGAAGCTGCCTTAATAAAAACGCTCATAATGTACTCTCTCTAAATACTATTAAGATTGGCATAGGCAGCGACCAGCCACTTACTGCCTTCATCATCAAAGTTAACTTGCACGCGAGCATTACTGCCCTGTCCTTCAATATTGAGTATGACACCCTCACCAAAGACACTGTGCATAACTCGCTGACCCAGTAACAAACCCGTTTCATGACCGTTTGAGGCATACGACATGCCTGCACTCACCGGCCGAGTAATATTGGCCTTAACGCGAATCTCTTTAATGCACTCATCAGGAATCTCACGTACAAAACGTGACACCGCATTATAAGATTCTTGACCATACCAGCGACGCGTCTCGGCATAGGTCAAATACAGATGTTTCATGGCACGCGTAATGCCCACATAACAAAGTCGACGCTCTTCTTCTAAGCGTCCCGGTTCTTCTACAGACATCTTATGTGGAAAAAGATTTTCTTCGATGCCCGCTAAATACACCACAGGGAATTCAAGACCTTTCGCCGAATGCAATGTCATTAACTGAACAGCATCCGTATATTCATCGGCCTGTTGCTCACCAGAATCCAATGCGGCTGTATCTAAAAATTCTCGAAGTGCTGTGCTGTCATCACCTTCTGGCTCGAACTGTCGTGTGGCATTAACGAGTTCTTGTAAATTCTCTATGCGCGCCTGACCTTTTTCACCGGTTTCTTTGCCATGAAAAGCCATTAAATCACTGGCTTCTAATACAAAAGCGGCTAAGTCTTCTAAGCTCAGCGTGCTCGATGCTTCGCCACAATCATTGATGAGCGCCATAAAATTTTGCAGGGCTGTCATGGCTCGCTTAGTTAAACTGCCATCGGTTAATAACTGTTCGGCTGCGCGCCACATTGAGGTATTGGATTCGCGGGCTCGAAGGCGTAAAGCCTCAACGGTTTTATTGCCAATGCCTCTGGTAGGGGTATTCACTACTCGCTCAAAAGCCGCATCATCATCACGTCCATGAGACAAACGTAAGTAAGCAACCGCGTTTTTAATCTCTAAGCGATCATAGAATCGCTGGCCACCATAAATACGATACGGAATACCAGTACGAATTAACTCTTCCTCTAAGACGCGTGACTGAGCATTAGAACGGTATAAAATAGCCTGTTCTGAGCGAAGTGTGTCATTACTTACATGCTCTTCAACACGCTCAACGATAAACCGAGCTTCATCTTGCTCATTGAATGCGGCATAGAGTGAAATAGGATCTCCCGTTTCGCCATCCGTCCAGAGTTCTTTACCTAAGCGGCTGGGATTGTTGGAGATAACGGCATTGGCGGCATCGAGAATGCATGAAGTAGAGCGATAGTTTTGCTCAAGCTTAACCGTCTGGGTGCCAGGGAAATCTTCACTGAACTGCTGGATATTCTCAATCTTAGCGCCACGCCAACCATAAATGGATTGATCATCATCACCGACAACCGTAATCGTATTACTATTACCGGCAAGTACTCGAAGCCATGCATATTGGATGGTGTTGGTATCTTGAAACTCGTCGACCAGTAAATATCGGAAACGCTGTTGATAATGATTTAATACAGAGGGGCTGTTTAGCCATAGCTCATGTGCACGTAACAATAGCTCACCAAAATCCACCTGCCCAGAACGGTCACAAGCGGCTTCATAGGCTAAATAGACTTGAACCAGTGTCTTTTCATAGGGATCATTATGATGATCAACGTGCTTGGCACGTCGGCCTTCATCCTTATGGCCATTGATATACCATTGAATCGACTTAGGAGAAAAGCGCGTTTCATCAAGCTCATGTTCTTTTAATAAGCGCTTAACCATGCGTAACTGGTCATCGCTATCAATAATTTGAAAATTCTCAGGTAAGCCGGCGTCTTTCCAATGCGCTTTTAATAATCGATGCGCAATACCATGAAAAGTCCCTACCCACATACCCTGCGGCGTTATTTCCAGTAACTCACTAATACGCGAACGCATTTCTTTAGCGGCTTTATTAGTGAACGTAACCGACATTACCGATGATGGCGAAACACCTTGCACCTGCAATAACCATGCAATTCGATGCACCAGCACCCTAGTTTTGCCGCTTCCAGCACCAGCGAGTACTAACACACTTTTTTTATCACAAGACACCGCTTCACGTTGAGCGCTGTTTAAAGAATCAAGTATTCGTGAAACATCCATAAGGTATCGTTTTGCTGCCGTAAATTTTAAATAAAAGTTAAGCCGATCAATATACCGTGTGATTTATAGACATGCTAACTATTTTAAGAAATAGTTGGTAATTATTGTTTTTTAACGAGTTATTGACTTGCGCTAGGTCGTATCTGTCGCGTTTAATGGGAGCCATTGTTGTAGAGGTTTTACCATGCAAGACCATTTAGCTTGAGTACTGATACTTTTTTTGGTGCCACGGCTTTCGAAAATGCCAAACTATTGGCTGGCCGTATAGACATCAAACAGCGATTGCAGCTTGCCATCGCACGGGCACGGCTCCGTAAAAAATCTCTAGCACTTCTCTTTATCGATCTTGATCGCTTTAATACGATCACCTCAACGCTGGGTCCAGAAGTAGGCCAACAGCTTCTTGACGTTACCACCGACCGACTAACACATGCTCTTAATGGTGATCACCTACTCATGCATTTGGGGTCGGATGAATACGCCGTGTTAAGCGAAGGTATCGACAACGCATCACAGCTTCGTCAATTAGCTAACCGATTACTCAACGTTATTCGCAAGCCAGTTTTTATAAACCAGCAAGAGTTAATGACAACTGCCAGTATTGGTATCAGCCTTTATCCTAACAAAGCGGATAATGAGCAAACGTTACTGCACCAAGCGATTAGTGCATTACAGAACGCCAAAGCCGTTGGCGGTGACAGCGTTAAATTCTTTACTCGCAGCAGCTCTAACGCTCCATCACTGCGACGTCTTAATTTAGAGATTGAATTGCGACATGCTATATCGCGCAAAGATCTTACGGTACATTACCAGCCAAAAATGAATCTTGCGACTGGCCATATCACGTCCATTGAAGCATTAGTTCGTTGGAAGCATGATGATTTAGGCTGGGTATCGCCGAATGAGTTTATTCCTATTGCTGAGAATGCGGGTTTGATCTCGGGTATTGGTGAAATGGTCTTAGAAACGGCCTGTCGTCATGGTGCCAAGTGGATTGAAGATGGCGTACCGCATGCGAAGATAGCGGTTAACTTATCAGCCAAGCAGCTTATTCGTCAGGATATGCTGGTACAGATAAAACGTATTTTGAAGCGCACAGGATTTCCACCTGAGCAATTAATTATTGAGCTCACTGAATCATTGGTTTTAGATACCTTAGCCAAAACCTCTGAGACCTTAACCGGTTTACGGAATATGGGTATCGAGATTGCGATTGATGATTTTGGTACGGGTTATTCGACCTTTAAATTATTGAAAACATTGCCGGTTGATATCTTGAAGATTGATCAGATGTTTATTGCTAACTTGTTGGACAATAAAGTTGATGTTGCTATTACTCAGGCCATTATTGATGTCGCTCATGCATTGGATATGCGCGTTGTCGCTGAGGGTGTTGAGAATGTCGAGCATGCGGATTTATTGCAAGAGTTAGGTTGCGATACGATTCAGGGCTTTTATCTAAGTGAGGCACTTCCAAGAGCTGAGATAACGAAGCTGTTGTGTCTTGGTATACCGGGTATTACGAAGCAGCGAACGAATGCGGACATTGAAGAAACGCAAAAGAAACTTGCCGAAAAGAAAAACGAAACAATAGCTCTCGCTTAACCCCCCCCCTTCCTCTTTTTATTTAACTTTTAGATATCGGCTTTATGTTTGATGTTATGAGTCGAGGTATCCTTTTATTTTTTTGTTTTGAGATCAAAAGCGTCAAGAGTGGATTAACAGCCGGAGTCTAG
>Ga0209304_1001959_pt1 | contig 11694 bp, 14 predicted proteins | sample COGITO_mtgs_1004_4_FD_184789 | JGI IMG/M metagenome (GOLD analysis project Ga0209304, IMG submission 184789) | Pelagic marine microbial communities from North Sea - COGITO_mtgs_100423 (SPAdes) (version 2) | ecosystem: Environmental > Aquatic > Marine > Epipelagic ...
GGTGGTGTTGTCTTGGGGTCACAATTTACACATATGGCACAATCGGTTTTCCTATATATCAAATCCCCCCCCATTTCCTTCACCATGTCATATAACATCATGTTGTTACGGTCTAAGATTTGGATATATAGCGGTAGCGGGGTTTCGCTGTGGAATGTCCGCTCCGTCTTGCCATACATGTAATATTTTGCGTTATTAATGGTCAAATTTTTAATATATAGGTCGGCGGTTTCTGCCCGTTCGCCTATGCATTCTAAAACTCGGTTTTGGTCTGTGTCAATGTCCACCCTTAGGGATTTCCCCTCGGTCTTGCCCATCAAACCGCTTATGCTGTTTATCATAAGTTTTTGTAGGGCTGGGTATTTTTCCGTGTCATCTTTGATTTTTTTGATAAGGTGAGTAAATATTTTTTTATTGTCAACGGTCACCCCGTCGCTGTCGGTCAATTCCTTTTTATTGTTGGATGGCACCAACCGCCATTTAATAAGCGTTTTATTTTTTGCGGTCACAATGCCTTCTTTAATCATTTTATTTAGAATTGACGCACTATACCAATTTGCACCATGCAAAAGGGACATATCGGCGGTCTTGACATAATAAAGCCCGTTTTCCAATTGTCCGCCGTCATAAAGGTCAATTTCGCATTTTTCAACTTGGTCATTGAAGTCATAAAAAAGCCACTCGTCGGTTGGTGCGTTCATGGCGTGGCTGTGTGAGCGTTTCACATCCCAACACATTACGCCGTCGTAGTCGTCTATATTTAATTTTTTACCGTCTCCGTTAATAAGCCCGTAGTGGGTGCGGTTTTTGATATTTTCATATGACATAAGCCCCCGTACATGCGGGTTAAGCCCGCTATTAAGTTGTGCCGTCCATTGTTCCCCGTATGTGGCGATGAGTTGCTTTTTTAGGAGTGCTACGGCGGATTGTCCCTTGTATGTTATGTTGTTGTCTTTGCAATAATCTATTATTTCTTGGTTGTTTTCCTTGGTGTCACAAATATATAAGTTTTCATTTAGTTTAAAATTTCTAATTTGCCCGTCATATATGGTTATATTTTCCAATGGGTACGGGGTTTTATTTGCTTCTTCAATTTGCGTAATTAAAAATTGCGTCTGGGCATCCATTTTGTCCTCGGTTGCCGTGGTTTGCATAAATTGAATATCATTAATAATGGCTTCTTTTTTCTTGTGGGTTATGGCGTGCTTATCACACATGATTTTATCTTTTTGGCGTTCGGTGATGGTTTTCACGGCTCCCTTATTGATGATTGGGTAAAAGTGGTTATTCTTGATTCTGAACACGATTGGGCTTTGTTTGCTGTTTTTTTCTGGCTTGTAATGGTGGAAAATCTTATTGTATGAGTCCAAACAATACAAACTAACCCCCGCCACGTCACACCACGCCCTTAACTGGGCAATGCACACGCCGTTTTTTTCTGGGTCTGGGTATCTGTCCTCCTTATCAACGCTCAAATAATCCTTCATTTTAAAAATTTCCGTCATGCGTTCGTCGGTGGTAATCTTTTTAAATTTTGGTTTGTCCCCGTATCGGTATTTTAAAAAGTCATATACACACATGCCCCTATCTTTGCACCATTCCTTATTCTCCGTTTCGCCGTCCAAATCCACCATACCGCTATATTTCATAAATGTTTGCATCAATGATACGGCGGGAGTGGACAAAGACATAAAAGACATATCAACGGGTTGGGGTTGTTCGCCTATTAAAAAAAGGTTGCTGTCTAGTTCTGCCCGCCCCGTTTCCGCCTCAATTGCCTCTTTAATCATTTCTTTAATGTTGGATTTTTTGGCGTTGATGGTCAATGATTTGGTAACGTTTTGTATTTCCTTGTATAATTTGCCCGTCTTTGGGTTCTTGCGTTGAACCTTGTAGGTGATTTGGAAATTAGCAACGCCTTTTACGTCCTTGATAAGTCGGCTACCTTGTAAAAAGTAGGTCTTGGCAATGTTTTTTTTTAGTTTTATGGTTTTTTTGCTTCTGCCGTCAATAAATGATTTATATGGCTTGTCGTCTTCTGGTTTAATAAACCGCTTTGTCTCCTCATTATAAACGGTTGCGGGTTCCGTCCATAGGTCGTCGGATGTCCCCGCTTTTACTCTCTGTCTCATCCATTTCTGAAACTTTTTCGTGTATCCTTTCTTCTTTTGTCGTGATTTTGGAAAGGCGGTTTTATAGTCTTGTAGGTCTTTGGCTTTGGTGGTCATGGTTATATATATATACGTAGATATTCTTTTAAGTCAATTTTACGCATGGTGGTTTTTTGTGATTTCTATAGTATTTTTCCCAATACTATAGAAATATTTAGCGGTTTGATTAATAGCCGTATAACAATTTGAACGACGTTCCCCAATTACCTTTTTTTACATCCTTGTAATTTCTGGTAAGTTCATATCTTTTCCGTTGTCGTTTAGCCTCGTTTAGTTTGTATTGCTCCCCGTCTTGGATTTTAAGCCTATATATGCGTTGTGCTTGTTTCATTGCTTCAGTCCGTGTCATTTTTTCTATATATATATATGTAGATATTCTTAAATGCTTTCAACCTTTTAATGCGTGTAAGGGTTCTTAAATCTCGTCTTCACTACGACGTATTTTTATAATTTAAGCCCCAATTAAGCCCCCCGATCTATTTATTTAAACGGAATAAGTAAAGGTGTTGGTGGTGTTGGTGTCCAACTTTAAAGCCCCTTGGTACTGTCCCCAAACGGAAAGTTGGGTGATTGCTCCGCCGTCTGCGTTCATGGACACTTCAAGGCTGGTAGTAGACCCGACAGTGTAAAGCCCCGAGTAGATAGAATCACTTTCACTGCGTAGAGATTCAAGGTCAATTTCATAAAAAGCCCGTCCTCCTGCTCCGTCCGCCGCAAATTGCGCCCCCGTGATGTCATTGGGTTGTCCAAAGTCGCCCGATTGGCGGGTAGATGCCCGAATTTCCGCCACTGGTTCCGAAATGTTAACTTTAGTAGCAGAAGACGAGGCTTTAATTTTTTGGGCTGGATAACTCCGCCCGTTCATTTGAAAAGCATATTCCGACACATGACGGTTAGGTCTTGCCCCGTTACCGTCTGTAGCCTTGCCCTTTGTCAAATAAAAAGCAAAAATCACACGTGAAAGAGATTGATGACTAAAGCCAAGATTTTGGTTAATGAGGCGTTGGGTGGTTTGGATTGCACCGCCACGACTGGAACGCCAGTCATCAAGAATCATAGTATAAACGCCTCCGTTGCTCTGGTCAATCATATTTTGCGCGGCTGGGTCTAGCGTGACTACATTGCACACCATGGACACGGGGTTGAATTCTACGCCCGAGGTTTGTTCAGTCGCCGCCGTACCCGCCGTAAAGCAATTTGCGTAAACGTCAAGCGTAAGGCGGATTGTGATGTTATCCTGATGGAAACACGGCAAGTACTTACTGGAACTCCACAACGGCGTTAAAATAAGCCCAAAACAGTAGGTTGATGATTTAATTTCTTGTTCCGTGTCAGTAATGAGAGAGTCGCCCCCGTCAATGTCATCATCCCCAGCCATGCCGAACTGGGCATTCCCGAGACTTGCTTTATATGCGGTGGATGCTTCCGAATCCAAAAAGATATTGACGAGTTCATTATAATTCTCTATTACGCTAATTGTAGACGATGAACTCAAAATCTCAACTTTGGAGATGATGTTATGAATTCCATTACGGCTTATATTCAATTTATGGGTATCTCCAGCACCCCCACGTTTAGCCTGCACTGCAAGTTTTACATATGAATTTTCAAAATCAAGGTACGACCCCCGCACCATTCCTGACGGCAATTTGAGGTCTATGGTCTGGCCACATTTGAAATTGGTACCATTGGCACTTGGAATCTCCAAACGGGACGAGGAGGCGGAGATGGCTTGTTCACGTTTGGATGCAAAATTAAGTTCTTTACTGGCTACTGCTACGTTAGAAGACATGATTATTTTATAATATTACAACAGATAATTATTTCTATAGTTTTTTCATTTATTTTTTTTGTTAAAATTCGCCGTACCCTCATAGGCTTATGATGGGCGTATATTCGCTATGGAGTTGTGCCGAAGATTGGATTGAATTATAATATTTGAATTTTAAAGTAATTGAACCCGTCAACTCTCCCGAAGCGGGGACACTGCCCAATGTAGTAATTTTTAGGCGTATTTCCTGCGGTCTTGCATTTACCAATAATTCGCCCGTGCCTTTAATTATAGGGTCTTTGGCGGTACAATAACCAATCACGGGGCGTTCGTTGTCTGTCGTGTAATGGTTGAACCCGCCCTTCTCGTAGGTTATTAAAAGGTCATCGTCAACGCCCGATGTTTCGCTTGACCTGAGAAGACCTGCTATAATTTCAACTGTTGCTACTTGGGAACGCCTGTCGCTGTAGTATGCACTGTTGGGAATAAACCACGGGTATATATCCGTTACGTTATTTTCATAATCATCCGACTTTTCCAAATTCAAAGTGACGTAATCACACAATTTTAAACCGTTGCTCTCGTTCTTGTTACACATTGTATATGTATAATCTAAATATAATTTTTTATTTTATGTTATTTTTAGCAATTTTCAACCCCTGAACTCTGCCCGCATTTTCCCCGCTTCCGCCCGCAGTTTTCCCGCTTCCGCCTTCTGTTTCTTGCTACGTTCCAAAAACGCCTTACCGTCGCCATCCTCTAATACCTGAAGCCCCGACCGCCCCACTTCCGTAGTCAATTTCCCCGTACGCTGTGCCATCTCCCCGCCTGTTGTCAGTGCTTCCGAAAATTTCTGTGCCCTTGGGTCTGGAATCATCGCCACCAGTGGGGCGGCTTTTGCTGCAAACTTACCCGCCTTCTGTAGGAACTTACCGCCCTTTCTGGCTCCAATGGATGCACCATGAGCAATTTTATGCCCGAGTTTTCGCAATTTTCGCTTCAATTTTGTACCGAAACCCATGATATAATAACTATAGATATTTTATTTATCATCGCCTTTGTCCTCCGCTGGTTTGGTGGGTTTTTCCGCACTGTCCATTGTGGGGCGGGGTTTGTCGTCGTCATTTACCGAATTTAAAAAGTATCTGTAATTTATTGAATCTGTACGCTTTCTAAAATATTCTATAGATAAGGTCAAACTCCACCCCAACCCGTTAAAATCTAAATAGTTGTCGTTGTCGTCTTTCAATTCAATGTTAATAAATGAGAGGGCGTTTCCTAAAATATAATATTGTGGTGTGGATGGCTCAAAAAATATAAAGTTGCCCGGGGCTGAATTTACTAAAACCTTTGATAATACGCCGTTGGTTTTTCCAAACGAATTAATATTTTTAATATTCATATTTTCACTGCGTATATATACGCTAGATGTCCCCGCTAAATTACATGACTGGTTAGATGTATATGTTACGGTGGTTTGGGGTAAATTCGTCATGCCCAATTCTAAAGACATTGTTGAAGATACTATAGTTATTTCTGTAGGGCTTAATATTGTAAATTTATTTGCGTTTTCATCAAAGGTCATCACAAGGTTGGCGAGTTCCGTATATTCTGGCAATTTAAACTGGCGGCTAAATTCATCCGCTATATTATAAGCGTTATAGTTCCGTTCTGGTAAGGTCACGGGGATGTCCAATACGTTGGTACGAAATACCAAAGTATTATTACCTATCTCATCCGATATATTATACCAACTGTAGGGGATTTCCGCATCCAACACCGAAACAATCATTCCTATATCTGCCCGTGGTGCGTCAATAATAGTTTCTAAAAAAAAGTCACATTTGCTTCCGTTTTCCGATGTCTCCCCGTCTTTACTTTGTAAATATATGGATAGTCCGCCCTGTACTGTGTCGTTGCTTCCGTGGGTGGGCATTATTATATTACGGCTATATTATTTTTATCTGCCCTGTCATCTCTGTCTTGCATTTCTTGCGGGTCGCTAAAGTCTAAATTGCTTGAACTACCGCCCCTGTTTAAGGTCTCTCCGACAAATCCGCAACATTTACTACGGGTATGTATTTTCATTTTATAGATTTTCCAACTGCACACGATGATAAGCACCACTGCTGCCCCCTCTAAACCGAGACTTGAATATGTTGAAAGTTGTTCAAAATCCATTTATACTATATTATTATAAATTAAATCTCGTTTTGTAATCTTTTATAGAGTCTTTCAGCGTAGGCTTATTCCATAACAGGTAATAAGATAAATATCCCGCCCTCGTTGGGTCATTCGTCCGTAAGTCTTTTTTATGACGTGCTAAATAAGCCCGCTTTCTTTTTTCATCTTTGTGAATTGTAAAATTATCGTGATCGGGCGACCCAAATGAGACCACTTTTATTTTTCCATCGTCTTTTTTAAAATGGGCGGAGTATCTTTTATTTTTGGTTTCACTTGCTGTGACTTTTAAGAGTTTCATTTTATTATACAATTAGATATTTTATAATGCGTCGATAAATTCCCCCGTGCTGTTTGTTGCTTCTCCTAAAAATTGCATATCTATATTAATGTCACTTGCTGACCAATTAACTGTAGTATCAGGCCACGTCGGAGGGCTAGTGTTGGGTTGACGTTTTAAAAGAGTCTTGATGCGTAAAACATTATATGTAGCGGCTAGTCTCACCACGCCTTCACAGGTAAGGGTTACTATCTCGCCAACATCGTGGCGGGCATAATCTATACCCGTTGAAATTTGCGGTTCATCTACATATGCAAATATACCAGTTACTACTTGAATCCGTTTTTGTATGTAAATTTTAGGCGTTATTCTGGTGTTGTCATCATTTTGGAAAATGAGAGATACCCTGACCCTATACAGTCCGGCGTACTTATTTTCCATTAATCCCCAATACGAAATTGAATTTGTGCCAACATCCGAATAAAAATTAATAGCCCCTTTTAGGGTAGTAGTTCCGGCCGTCCACGAAACGTCTTTTCCGTATTGATACACTGTTGGAGAAGCCCCCGACGAACTAGTAGTATATAACAATATGTTGTTATCTAGACCCCACGTCCCGCTGCTATCACAATCATATGATGTTGCATGATAGATAATAGTATATCCCAAAGGAAGGGTTGTGTTGCTTCCGATAAATTGCTTTCCTACCGTCAAATCTCCACCAATGGAAGTATCGTCTGTTACCACCAAATCGCCCCCAATAGAGCCATTGCCCGTTACCACCAAATCGCCACCAATAGAACCATTGCCCGTTGTCGTTATTAGTGAAGACAGTAAATTACCTGTCAATCCTATATTTGTGGTTGATAGAATATTACTTAATGGATTGAATGTTATTGACCCTCGCTGAATCTTATTAGCTCCTAATAGCATTATGCTTAGTGGTGTACTCCCGCTCGCCGTTGGTACGTTGGACAATATTGTATCACCTCCAACTGTGATGTCATTTACCACTGAAAAATTGGTGGCTGTTTGTGTTCCTATGTTCAATACTGAAGCCGTAAGCGTTCCAGATACAGTTACATCACCGTCACATTGCAACGGATTATAAACCCTTGTTTGTGTTGTATTTGTCATAAATAACTTGTTGCTATTGATAACGTTACCATCCACGAACAGATGTCCGTTTGGATGGAAGTAGCGGTTGCGTACTGCGGTACCATCATCATATATATCTATTCTTCCATTACTATTGTTGGCACCCAACAATACAAGAAGAGGGGTAATCATCTGTACCTGACCCCTAATTGAGTTGCCGACCAAAAGGGTATCATTTGGTTTATAATATAAAAAATCGTCTCTCACTATATCATAATTCGTCCCAATGGTTGATTGACCGTCTAAAAACAACAATCTACACAGTTCAGATGTAGCCGTTTTATCTTTGGAACAAATTGTTATGGTTCCACTGGCTGTAATATCTTGCGTCCCAATTGTAACCGCATTCGATACTGAACCGTTTAAAGTTCCGTTGAACGTTCCACAATTTAATGTTTGTGACGAGGTGTTATAGTTAAAATTGCCTCTACTGACTAAAACACCAGTATCCGTGCTGTCACCATTTATAAACGGGATGCGGTTGTTAAAATTAGCGGTTGTGTTATTTAGTGCTTTTATACTCGTGTTGCCCGATACCGTTAAATCATCGCCTATTGTTACGTTGTCCGTCGCTTGTAAATCCGTTACCGTCAATCTATTATTCAACGGGTTAAATGTCATACTGTTTCCCGTCAAGGCGTTATTAAGCCCAAAAAATGTTACGGCATATTCTATATCTGCGTTTGATGTAGCGGGGGTTATTTCTAATCCGCCAGTGACTTGTAAATTAGGAACGGTAAGCCTATTTTGAAAACAATTATATGTTATGCTGTCTCCCGTCAATACGTTTAGATTCCCGAACATAGCCACCTTATATTCCGTGTCTGTGTTTGATGTTACGGGCAATATATAGGCTTGTGTTTCCACCGAGAGTGTGGGTACGCTTATATAATCCGATACTATCAATGTTCCCGTGGATTCATCAAACCTTAATTTATGAGAACTAGACAATAAACCGTCCCCTCCAGAACTAGTTCCCCCGCTCGTGTCTGCGTCAATCATAGGGAGTCTTAACGCCCCCTGATTGGTTGAAGCGGTTGTTTCCACGTTAACCTTGCCCGTCAAATCGCCCGTTATTCCTTGGTTTGCTATAATGTACTCCGCCGTCAAGGTGTCTAAAACCGTTATATTGTCCACGGTAACCGTGCCTGATATCGTCAAGTCAGTAATGGTAACAAGCCCCGTAAAGTTTGCATTTACCGCCGTTAAAAGACCGTCTATAGTGGCATTTATTGCTGAAATTAGCGAGGCTTTAATTTCTAAAAATCTTAATTCCTGAACAGTAAGGTTTAAACTCCCAGAACCGCTTATTGATTTACTCATGTTTATAATATAAATAATATAATATAAATATAAATAAGATGGGTTTTGTTTTAATAATTTTCAGTGATTTACAACGTAGCAGTATAGTAAAAATGATTAAATTTAAAAAAATGAAGGACATGATAACATTCACCGACAATAAGGTTAATTACTACTCCGTGAGGCGTAACAACGACCTTTTAAAGTACAAGTCAAAAAAATCAATTTTTGAAGTCATCAAGGTATGATGCAATATGAAAATGCATTTCTATTGGTAATTTATAAGTAATCGTCTTTAGTACATGGCGGGATTGGATATGATTATAAAGCATTTTTTTATACTCCATCTTCCAAAATAACGCCGTCGTTTTCTTGTACATCATCTTATAAATTCTGTAGTCTTCTTGGTTGTCTGTACACCGTAAACATTTTTTGTAGAGTGCCGATTTTTCCGTAACTACCATTAATTAAACTCAACAATAAAATTTCCTTGTTTTGCCGAGAAGGTATTTTTAGTCTTTTTTGGCGGTTTTGGTTCTTCTTCTATTGGTTTCATAAAATCAGGTTCAAGCAGATTCATTTTATTTAAACTGCACCGTTCCAAGAGTTCGCACACGTTGTCGTCCAGTTTTGGGAATTGGGCTTTGTAGTAGTACCTATCATACGGCGTATGCATAAAATGCACTTTTGCTGGGTCTACCTCAAACATATCACTTTCCACCGCTGTACGGCGTTCTTCACTGCCGAAATGGTCAAAAAGAAAGTCTTCACTAATGGGCATCCAGTTAACGGGGGCTTGTTCTTCTGGATTCATCATATATATTTAATACTATAGATTTTTTTATTTCATTTTCAACCGCTGGTAAAATTAAAATATTTATAATTGTTATATGGACATCATGGAACAAACCCCCGACATTGACGAATCCGAAGTTGTAGACATTGACGAACCCGAACCAGTAGAAGAGGTTAAAAATGAATTGGAAAAGCCAAAGAAGAAGCCACGCAAACCACGAAAACCGATGAGTGACAAACAAAAAGAGGCGTTGAAGGCTGGCAGGGAACGGGCTAAACTGAACCAAGCCCGACGGATGCTAAAGGAACGAGAGGAGCGGATGAAGGAAGAAGGGACACTAGAAGAAGAAGAACCCGATCTACCAATTAAGCCCCAATTAAGCCCCGTTGAGGAAGAAGAAGACCCGATATACCAGAAACCCGAAAAACCCGCAGGAAAGAAGCCAACCAAGAAGCCTTACAAAAAAGCCGTAAAAAAGCCCAAGGTTGTTTATGTTGAAGAGAGTTCAAGCGACGAGGACGACAGCGACAGCGAGGAAGAACAAATTATTTATGTTAAGCGTCCCAAGAAAAAGACAGATAAAAAACAATCAAGGAAGGTAGAACCCCGCCACTATAGCAACATTGAGGAAATCACCCAAGAACTTCCACGTTTAATTTTCAAATAAATTAAATATAGTTTATATATAACATGGTTCAACGGGTTATTTATTGTTTGATGTCCAAGGCCAAAAAAATATTTTACATTGGAAAGACCCGCCAAGGGAGCCAAAGAATGGTAAAACACCGACACGACTTTAAACGATTTGAAAAGGGCGATTATGGCTTTTGTTCTTCTTATAAAGTTATTGAGTGTCCCGACTGCGAATTTTTAATTTTAAGATATATTGACGATGACGAGAACATAAACGATGCAGAGAAAAAAGCCATTAAATATTACCGCCAAAATGCAGAATATAGACTCGTGAATATCCTTCACAACCACTAAAAATATATTATAATATTATATATAATGGACGTAAAAATAAATGGTGATGATAATGACCCGCTAGGCTATAAGCGTATAGCAATGAACGCCGACCACCGATTAGACACGGACGCTTTAAGATTTCCACAAGCATTTCAAAGTTTTACAAGCGGGTTCAATTTACTACTCAATGGGGCGAGTGGGAGTGGCAAAAGTAATTTGCTTGTAAATATGCTACGGTCACAAAATGATAAAAAGCGGGGTATCCGTAAGAGTTTTAAAAAAATATTTGACAACGTTGTTGTGGTATCCCCCAGTCTCAAAACATTAAAAGATGACGTTTTTGATAATTTAAAATATCGTTTTGATAAATGGGATGACGAAACCATGGACGCACTAGACGAAGTTTTAGAAAGGAACGACGATTTGGACGACGACGAGGAAATAGAAAAAACCCTTCTAATTTTGGATGACTGCGGAAGCATGCTAAAAGGCGAGACGGAACGCCGTTTTAATAACATGGTGAAAAATAGACGGCATAAGCACCTTAGTATTATTTGCGTTACTCAAAAATTTAAGGACGCATCAACGACCCATAGAGCAAATTTAACACATTTTATAAGTTTTAAGCCCCGTAATGCCTTGGAGATGGAAAGCATATATACCGAAATGATAGGACAGGAACGTAAATATATGCATGACATTATGAGCGGGTTGTTTAAAAAAAAGTATGACCACCTTTTAGTGGATTTCACCCAATCTACCAATAAAGCAGGGTTTCAATATTACTCTAATTTTAGACCCGTTGACTTTGTAAAAAAATAATATATAGGGTATTATTATAAATGGATTCTAAAAAGCCCCCCGTCAAAAAGTCAAAGGCTAAAAAGCCAAAGGTAAAGAAACCAAAGCCCAAGCCCAAGCCCAAGACCAAGCAAAAACAGAAACAGGCACAAACACAAAATGTTATTATTAATCTTAACGATATCAGGAAAAGGACACGACGAAAGATGACTGGAAGCGGGACGGGGCGTCCGCTTCCTTTGTCGTCTTTTTCTGGTTCCGCCCA
>Ga0209304_1001964_pt1 | contig 11676 bp, 10 predicted proteins | sample COGITO_mtgs_1004_4_FD_184789 | JGI IMG/M metagenome (GOLD analysis project Ga0209304, IMG submission 184789) | Pelagic marine microbial communities from North Sea - COGITO_mtgs_100423 (SPAdes) (version 2) | ecosystem: Environmental > Aquatic > Marine > Epipelagic ...
GTGTAAAGCTACAACCAAAGCAGGTACTCAATGCAAAAGAAGTGCATCAAGTGGAAGTAAATATTGTTGGCAACACAATTAATTATCTCAAAAAACAATAATTTATTCTCAAAAATAATTTTGGAGCCAAAGGGAGTAAAATCGAACTATTTTGGGGAGGATTTGGAATTATTTTCGAACAGTCCAAATAGATTTTGAACTCGTGGATGGAGAATTGATTTTTTTTAATTTTTCTTTTTCTTTTTTTATCATTCTACTTATTGTAAATATTAATATTCGGTCCGTAAAGATTCTTTTTTCAGTTCCATCTTTGTTATGTAATTCATTATGGGTTGCGTTTTCAACAATATTTTTAACATTAACAACTTGACCAAACTGCACAGAGGTTTCATTCTTTTTATTAGATTTCTCTAATAATTTCAATATCAATGGTTTGCCTTTACCTTTTGCAAACCTAACTAATCCAGATAATGATCCTTTATAATTCATCTTATCATTGCAATTTATTCGTATAACACCTCAAATGGCCAAGTGTAGTGACTTGATGCAAATGAACGTTTACCAACAGGGTGTATTATTTTTTTTTATTTTTCACTGTTACTATAGAATGTTTTGTTTTGATAGGATACTTATAATCATAAATATACTTGTTTTTTTCATTTTGTTTTTCATCCCTTTTTAGTTTATTTAATATTTTCAAACATTCATTTTGTTTTTCTTTTAGGATATCTAAATATTCAGGAGTTCTATTTTTTTCGAAATTTATTTCTTCTTCATAAATCTTTAAAAGTTCTTCTATTGCGTTATTATCATTAAGGTATATACCATCTAAATTAGTTATTGTTTTTAATTTCTTTTTAAAAAATAAAAGAAAATTAGTTAATTCTAGTATGTATATAATTGGATATTTGTAAGTTTTCTCAACTTTCTTTATCTCATGGTTAAAAGTGTATTCTTTAAATTCATTTTTTGTTATCCAATTATTGGTTATTGTTGTAAGTATTATAAAAATTTTATGTTCTTGATAACTTAAATTTTTATCTATTTTTTTTTGAAGAATTTGTGATCTAGTAATAATTTCATCAATAGTTGATTCGAATAAAAATAACGTTTTCTTGCTGTCAATTAAAGATTTTTTATTTCTGTTCTTTTTTAATATTTCAAGAGCGTTCATAAAATAAATTATTTCATTTAACTCATTATAAAGCCTTTCTATTTTCATTTTATCATTTAAATTTTAGATATTATCCTTTGTAATATATTCATACATATTTCTCTCAACAGGTGTTTTTAAATGAAAATTCATTTTTACAACATTAACTTTTTTGTCAACTCCCATAGTTGTTTGAATAAAATTTTCTGGTTTAGGCAATACGTCCCCCATATAGTAAAAATCATCACCCTCAGCATTTTCTTTCTTAATAAATAATGGAAGTCGGATAGCTCTTTTATTAGCCTCTTTAAATTTTATTACATCTGGGCTAGTTAGTTTTCGCTTAGATTTTGACATATATACTATAGTTGAGGTGTCAATAAAACCATCCTCATATTTTGTAGTATCAGATATATCATCTTCTTTATGGTAATTAACAAAGATTGGACAATTTTTATCTTCAGGATGAAACATATAACCACCTACATTTTGAGCAAGAGGCTGTTCTGTCCAATTTAATATGCGAAAACAATCTTTTCTTGAATATTTTCTATAAAGTACAAAACCATTTAAGTAGTTTTCTTTTTTAAAGTCTTTTGAGAATTTATGAATGGAGTATAAGGTATTATCTAATAGATATTTTTTAAAATTAATATTTTTAAGAGCACGAGAAAGGCTGCTGCCAGGATAAATATTTTCTCCAGACCTGTAAACTAAGGAAAATCCATAAATAGTTGAAACTTTTTTTAGTTTACGTTCATGATTTTCAGTAACAAATTTAAGTTCTATATTGTGTATGGCAGACTCATACGTTTCAATATTAGTTTTGTAAGAGAATCTTGTTTCTAATTCTGAATTGAGTTTTTTAAAACTTGTGAAACCATCTAGAATAAGATGATAAAGAAGCAGACTTTCCTCCACTCGCTTTGAATTATTGATTTCTTTTGAAAAATATTTTAAGAGTAACAAATCATCTCCTAAAATGAGATGATTTAACTCTTTTTCTTTTTTTGCAGCAAATTCATAAAAAGATGATTTTGAATATGAAACAAATTGAAAGGGATCTCGTGAACCATGTTTTATGAAATCCATCATCATAGGTTGGTGTCCTAGCTTATATTTTAGTAAATCGTAATCTTTAGTAAGGTCTTTTTTTACTTGCATATTAGTGGAATCAATTGAGGCGTATATTGATTCTTTGGTGACTTTATCAAAATTAATGGTTGATGCACCTGGAAGCATTTTTGAACCTCCTGCAATCATTTTTCTGAGAGTGTCTTTATTGTATGAAGTATCACCATAAAGTGCTATTGGAACTAAATAATTATTCTGGTAATTACCTATAAAATCTATGATAGTAACATATTTTTTTCCTTTGACTTTTCGCAAACCTCTTCCTAATTGCTGAACAAATATGATAGCTGAATTTGTTGGCCGTAACATAAGAATTTGATTCACTTTTGGTATATCAATTCCTTCATTAAAGATATCTACTGTAAAAATATAATCTAACTTATTTTGCGAATCAGATTCTAATTTTATTATTGCTTCTTTTCGAATCTCCTCAGTACTATCACCTGTCAATGCAATTGTGTTATATCCTCTTTGATTAAAGGCTGTAGATAAAGAATGGCATTCCTCTTTTCTAGAGCAAAAAACAAGCCCCCTTATAATTCCGTCATCCGTACCATAACTCTCAGAAGTATTTAGTATGTGATCGATTCTTTCTTTTGCCTCCAAATATCTAAATTCGCTCTTTTCCTCAATGGTTAAACCGTTTACTGTTAAATCTTGTACTCCATAGTAATGAAATTCTGAAAGCATGTTTTCTTCAAGTGCTCTGTGAAGACGAATTTCGTAAGCAATATTATGATCAAATAATGAAAAAATATCTAGTCCATCAGTTCGCTCTGGAGTAGCAGTCATTCCAAGTAAAAACTGAGGTTTAAAATATTCAATTACTTTAGTATAGGAACTAGCGCCAGCTCGATGTGTTTCATCGATAATTATGTAGTCAAAGTGATTCGGTTTGAACTGATTCATATGAATTGACCTACTGATAGTTTGAATTGTTGTAAATAAAAAATCAGCTTCTGATTCTCTATGAGAACCACTATATAGTCCAAAACTTTTATCTTTTCCAATTACATTTTTAAAAGTTTTCATTGCTGCCTCTGCAATATTTCTTCTGTGTACAATAAAAAGACATCTACGAGGGTTAAAAGCAGCTACATCAAAAGCTGAAAGGTAGGTTTTACCTGTACCTGTGGCAGATATTAAAAGTGCTTTGCTACAATTTCTATTTCGAAGTTTTTCCAAATTAACTAATGCTTCTTGTTGCATTAAATTTGGATGTATTTTTTGAGTTTGTTCTCCTATATTCTTAATTTCTTTATTGTTAAATTTTATTTTTTCGTAAGTCAAAGCATATGATAATAGCCATTTCTTTGTTACTGAAGTTGCTTTTAGAAATTCACGTTGAAACTCTTTTAAAGCATTTTGCATTAAATAACTATTTTTTAGAGCTGTTATTTTTAAATTCCATTCTTTGTTTTTACACAATGCAGCTGATGTCATATTAGAACTACCCACTATTAAATTGTAGGATTTACCTTTGCGAAACAAATAGCTTTTTGCATGAAAATCTCCAAACTCTACAATACGAAGTTCAATATTTGGAAAATTGTCAAGGAGTCTTTCTAAAGCTAAAGGCTGGGTAAAATTTAAATATTTTGATACTAAGATTTTTCCTTTAATACTCCTTTCTTTTAGTTCGAGTAGAGTATTCATAAGTGTTGCAACACCTGATGTTGTAATAAATGCAACCGAGAACCAAAATTCTTCACAATCTTGTAATTCACGAATTATGGTAGTTAAAACTTTATGATTTTGTGTTTTGTCATTAAATAAAAACTCAGGAAGTAATTCTGGTTTAGATTCGTTTTTATCAGAGATATAACCTTTTAATAAACTTTGTTGGAGGTCTTGATTTAATAAATTCATAGCTAATTTTGAAGATATTCAACAATAGGTAAATCTGCTGCAGCCCAATCATATTTATTTAATTTTTCCAAAGGTGTCCAAATGGCTTCCTTATGTGCATGAAGTTTAAATTTAGTTTGAGTTGTCGATACTTTATAAGTGTGCATAGTTAATTCAAAATCTTTATATTCATGAACTACAGTTAAGGCAAACTCAATATTAGAAATTACCATTTCTAATTCTTCATCTATTTCACGTAAAAGAGCTTCTTCTCGAGTTTCACCTTCCTCTAGTTTACCACCAGGAAACTCCCATTTTTCAGACAAATAGGCAAGTTTGTTTACTTCCCTTTGACAACATAGAATATTGCCATTATTATTTATTATTGCAGCTACAACTTCAACTTTTTTCATATGCTAAATATACAGAACAGGTTATTTGTTTACTCATTTTTTTGAAATAAAAACAACAAACATCTTTTAGTAATATTTAGAAAAAAGACTTGTTTTTATTCTATTACACATTCAAAGGTTCCTATTACTTTAAACGAAGTCATATCTTCATCTTCCAAAAGTATGTTTTCATAGGAGCTGTCAGTCGATAAAGGTTTTAAAATAATGGATTGGTGTTTCCAACCATCTTCATCTTCATATTTTTTACTCTCATATTCTTTTACTGTATAACATGAGCCGAAATCGGAATCATGCATATTGGTGTTTTCAACCAATACTATTTGACCATTTCTCGAACCTCCTGAATATTTTCTAAATAAACATAATGCGCCATTTGGAATTACCTTGTTCATAGACTCACCAATTACTTGACATGCAAACAAGTCTTTACTTGGTTTAATTTTTTCAGGAATATTAAGCCATTGCACATCTTCTACTTGCTGTATTTCGCCAAATTCACCAGCTGCTACTTTTAGGCTGTAAAGTGGAATTGAATTTTCAAAAGGTATGATATTCTCCGTTTTGAATAATGTTTTTATTCCAACTTTATCAGTTTTGTATTTTGGCACAAAAGATTCAAAATGAGCTTTTAATAAGGGGTCACACACATAGATATATGTGCCTTTTATACCCCTAAGCATAATAGTTTTGTAAATGTTTAGAATAAAGGCTTTTAATTCTTTGGGGTCTTTAATGGACTGTTTTCCGTTTTTATCAAAGTAGTTTTCCCCTTTTATTATGATTTCTTTGGTCTCAGGGTTAAAGGATATTTCATTTCCGAAAATTATCCCAGAATAATTTAGGTCATAACCTTGAGTGGTATGTATACATCCTACTTCATTAATGGCACCATCAGAATTAATCCAGTCATTTGAAGTGCCGTTCCATTTTAGCTGTATATCATCTATTTTAATATCAAAAGCATTTTTGTCTTTGTTTGATTTCCATTCCCAAGAGTATCCAGCAATAAGTCTTGAAAGCCCACTTTCTTTATCACGTAATTTAATTTGTTCAATCATTGTTTCTAGTGAATCAAACATGGTAAACTCGTACTCTTTAGAATTGAACTTTGAAGAGTCTGCTTTTAACTTAACGTGTAATAGAGAGTCTATATAATCAACATACGCATTACCTCCCTTTACTCTAAACTGGGACTTTAATTTGAGAATAGAGGTATTTTTATCTCTTTTGATTAGGTCAAATTGTTCTTTTTTTGCGTCAGATGGTTTAATTGACTGCCCTTCATCATAAAATAAAACAGTATGCTTTGATTGCATGGTAACCCAGTCTAATTCACTTGCATTATGCTTATCGAGTTTAAGCGCTAGACAAGCCTTATCAAAAGCTCCGAAATAAGCACCCAAATTCACCCTTCTTCTCAATCTGTGCGACTCATCAACTACGAGTAAGTCATATTTTTCTTTACTCACCTGGGCAGGACCAATAACCATGCTAGCACTAAGTCCTTTTATATTTTTAAAAACTTTTTTTAATGTGGTTCTGAATGAAGACATTGGTACAACTAATGCCATTTTAGGATTTGGAAGTACTTTTTTTATCTGACTAACTAAATCTAGATAAGTGTTTTCTTCTGCACCGAACTCTTTAAAACTAAAATCCTCTAATTGACTTGAAAGCATTTTAAATAGAAATATGGCTAAAATTGTCTTACCAGTACCAGCGCCTCCTTCGACAATAGTATTATCATATTTTCCTGTTGCGAGACTATGTAATATTTGAAACAAACCTTGACTTTGTTCCTTAGTTAAACTTTTATAGGGCGAGTATTTAAAGAGATCAGAATTGTCAATATGCGCTATAGAGTGTTTAGATATTCCTTCAGCTCTAAGTTGATTCCAAACCGTGTTGAAAATATCCCAGTATACTTCTTTCTTTTGGTAGTAATTGTGATTAGCAAGTCCGAGGTTTCCATTTAGCAGAGTGAATTTATTATCCCCTGACATATATTTTATCAGATTGGATTCTATATCAAGGGTAGCAGATTTGTTGAATTTTTCGCTTGTGATTAAATGGACAGATGTAAGTTTACTTTTAATCTTATGTTTTAAGTGAGCCCCCATTCTAGAATAGGCATCAGTTGTTTCACCAACATAAGCTCTTTTGGTATCACCATCACTTAAAATATAAACTAGAGGCCAAAGGTCCTTAGCAAAATGATTTGTACTGAAATCTTCAAATAGACTATTCTCAAAGTCGTAATGATTAATTTTTACTTGAGTTTGAATCATTAAAGCTCGTTATATTTTTTCGCAGTTCCCTTTGCTTTTTCTATTGGGTATTTTTCTCCGTTTTTTTTGATTTTATCCAGAAGAATATCTTTGATATCAAATTCATATTTTTCAGCAAGTAGAAAAGAATAAGCAAGAACATCAGCTAATTCCTCTTTTACTTTTTCCTTATCTGCTTCTTTATGAGATTTCCATAAGAAGTTTTCTAATAATTCACCTGCCTCAATATTAAGAGCTACCGCAAGATCTTTTGGATTATGAAACTGCTCCCAGTCTCTTTCGTTTCTGAATTTAATCAGAGCTTCTGTAATTTTTTTTATGTCACTCATATTTAGTCTTTCTTAATGAAGTGCAAAGTGTTTTTCCATAATTTCATTGCGTGTTTCAGACACTAATTTAGCAAATACAAACCAAATAGAAAATCCGCGAGGGTTTTTAGTAAGCAAGCTTCTATCAGCAATAAATTACATATGGTGTTAGCTACAGTTTTTTATACTCCATAATCTACTGTCCATTCATCCCAAAACTCTTCAAAAGGAGAGAAGTTATTGTTGTTTTTATTTTCTATATAGTTTAATATTTCGGAGTTGTCTATCCCTTTTGTTGGAATTGATGGTAACGGATATACTCTTAAATCTTGAAAACTTCCGACTTTTAAAAAGAAAATACAATTTGTTTTATTATTAGAACCATTAGTCCATACAAATGACCTTAATCTTATTCTATAAGTACCAGGATTTAGATATTTTGTAAAGTCAATAGTTTCGCCCCATTTTTGTTTTTTATCAATTATTAATTCCACAAATGGTGTTGTGTCGTTATTAAGAAATATTTGAAAACCAGCAAATTTTACACCAAGGCCATATTTTGTAGAGTCATATGAAAGTATTGCCTTAAACACGTCATTAGAAACAACTCTTTTATTGATAATTAAATTTTTTTCCATAATTAAGTTTTTGAATTTAGTTCTGTTATATTTTCTATAAGTACACTGCAACTTATAGTTCTGTTATTTAGAATAGATAGTACACACCAAACTAAAAATCCGCGAGCTTGCCTGCGGCAGGCAGGGATTTTTAGAAGTAGGCGAGAACAAGCCATTAATTATTCACGTTGTTGTAGCTAGTTACTTCCTAAATTTGTTATTCCTCTTTTAATTAAATGAATTAATTTAGGATCTAATACAGAATAGATTTTTTCTCCATTAAACCCTAATTTAGAATCTTCTTCAACCAATTTGTATTTCACCATGCTTTCAAGTTTAACTTGACTCCATCTAGTTTTTTGATTAAAAGTAGAGTTCAAATCTAATATAGTAATATTAGTTTTTCTAGTTCTTAAAATTATATTTATCATGCTAATTACATCTTTATTTTTTCCAGTTCTAGATGGATAAATTGACAAATAATCGTATCTATTAGCAAACTTGATTAAACCTTTTGAAACATTAGCTGTTTCAAAAACTTCTGAATTTTCATTAGCTGTTTGATAGTCATATATATCAGAAAGACAGGATATTAAATCTCTAGGTGATTTATTTGAAATATCTATTATGCCTTCAATATCTGACTCTTTTTCAAAAAGACTCGAGAAACTCCTTGTATTCCCAGAAAAATGTAGAATTCGTTTGTCAATTAATGGTGCCATATTACTTTTTCTCCAGCTAATATCTATTTCTTTAAACTTATCAAAACGTACTTTTTTTGATAATATAGGCTTAACTTCTGACCACAAACTAAATGCTATTGCAATATCATTTTGTAATAATAGCTCTGTATCTGTTAAAATATCTTCTGTAAAAGTTGCTATTTTATAAATATCTTGGTGCAATTCTTGAAATTCATCTACCTTATCAAATAAAACTACTGATGATTTATAGTATGTTTTTTTGCATATAATATTTAACCTATTCAGAAGTTCCTTTAAGTGTCTTTTACTTTTCTTTAACTCATCTTCTTGTGATGTTGCACTTGTGTTAATGTTCTCAATTTCAGATAGATATTCAGTGTACGAATTATTTGCTTCAAAACTAGTAAGCTTTAAAGATTCAGATATTAATTTTGAAGTTATTAATACTCCTGTTCCAATTAAAGAGTTTGCTGGTTTAACAATTTTATTAAATGCATTAATAAACCAGTTTTTGGTTTTTATTTTTTTGATATTATCATATCTCGTTTCATACTCCGTTTTTGTAAGTGGTTTGAAGAAAAGCTTAATTAAAAGAGTTATAGCTTCTTTATCTTCATCATTTAGTTTTTTTAAATAAGCTTCATTTTTATTTAAAAAAATAACATATTTAGTTACAAACTCTTTTAAGATTAAATTTAATAATTCAATTTTATTATCAGTTAATGAAATTTCATCAAAACGGTCTATAATAATTGTAAGTACTTGGGACTTCTCTAAATCGTTTTTCAATTTATGGATTATCGAAGACTTCCCATGACCTCTTTGACCAAGTATGAAACGACTTGTTCCTGACTTTAAATCATCTAAAAGAGTTTGATAAAATGTAGGTTCGTAAAAAATTTCATTATGAAATTCAATTTCTTCTTCGGCAGAAAATTTTGAAAATGGATTTTTTTCAAATCCTAAATTTGTATTTAATTTGTTTGTCATTTAGTCTTTTTCATAATTAGCTACAACTCCTTATATACTTCATAAATCTTCTATTTACAGGCACTTATTTCCGGTGTTCACAACTTTTTTCATATTCTAAAGTTCAAAAAATAACCACCGCTAAACAATCCCCATAAATGGTGAAAATTATAGCTCCCTGTTTTTAGGGATGCGCTAATTTTTTAATATCCTAGTCATCTACAGACCAACTATACACCAAAGAAGCATCGCCAGTAAACTCTTTTTTTCTATCAATTTCATAAAGGTCTTCAAACTCAGGTCCAAACCGTTCAAAAGCACTTAAAAACCCAAAATCTCTATCTTTTATCTTCGAAAGAATCTTCCCAATCATAGGAACTGCTTTTTTTGCAACCACCAGCCATGGTAGGGTAGCGGTACCTACCACATCCGTAACCATACCAAAAGCATCTCCTCCAATGCCCTGTTCTACATCTTTTAAAATTTCGCCCAAATCTCTGGTGGCTTTTCTGGTATGCCGTAGATAAATATGAACGTTTAACTCTCGATCTTCAGGAAGGTCTCTACTCAAGACAAACAGCCCATTAGACCCAGCATCATCCGTGTCAAATTGGAAAGAATTGTCATGTCTTCTAGACAATTTAAAAGGTTCGTGAGGTAAGGTTGTGATGATCATTTTATCATCTTCTGTAGGATGATCTGTAACTACTAAAAAGTAGAGTTTCCATCTTTTTTTGGGGCGATGAATTTGTACTTCGTCAATTTCTAAACGTACACGAGTCATAGGGTTTAAATTTATTACTAGTGATAAAAGTGTGTCTTCGCCTTCAACACCTGTTACAAATTTATAGTAAAGGGCAGTAGCGATCAATCCCTAAAAACAATGAAAATTTTTAATCCTAAAAAAAGAGGAGTGTGTTGGGTCAACTAGGAAGTTTAAAGAAAGTGCCAAGAATAAACGAAGGTTTTTCTCTAGCCTCCCGCTTAGGAAATGCCCTGGCACTGTCCTTGCAGTCCAGAGGTCTTAAAACTAAAAATCTGCTCAAGCAAGCTTGGCTGCGGCAGGCAGGGTTTTTCGTGAGTAAACACTGCCCAGCAATTAATTATACACGGTGTTGTAAACAGTTTGAATAAGAATATAAATCAATCGTTTGTATATCAACTAATAAACTCAATTCACTTGTTCAGCAAAATAGGTTGGCTTAGGTGCAATTTAGAGCAGCTATTTCAGCTTCAAGATCTTCGATTTCTTCTTCTAATTCTGCACGATCAATTGCATTAAGACAATTTAGTATGCTATTACTGTAATCAATATATTCTTCTGCGGCCGTTTCATAGGCAACACAATTAGGATTACTATTATCAGCAAAAAAAGCTAAGGCTGTATTAATTAAGTTTAAAGAAACTTCTTCTCCATTTGAAGCTAAGTTGTCACAAGGGTTATCATCACTTGATGAGCAAGAAAGGCAAGTGATTGTAACCAAAAATAATAAAAGTTTTTTCATTGTAATAGGGTTTTTAATTTTAGTATAAATGTTCTGTTTATAGGTGTTTATTATCTACTAACACAACTTTTTTTAATGTTCTAAAGATCAAAAAATAACCACCGCTACACAATCCCCATAAATGGTGAAAATAACAACTCCCTGTTTTTTAGAACTCCGTTATTTCTAGGGTATTACTCCTCTACAGACCAACTGTACACCAAAGAAGCATCGCCAGTAAACTCTTTTTTTCTATCAATTTCATAAAGGTCTTCAAACTCAGGTCCAAACCGTTCAAAAGCACTTAAAAACCCAAAATCTCTGTCTTTTAGCTTATAAAGGATCTTCCCAATCATAGGAACCGCTTTTTTAGCCACCACCAGCCATGGTAGGGTAGCGGTGCCTACCACATCGGTAACCATACCAAAAGCATCACCACCAATGCCCTGTTCTACGTCTTTTAAAATTTCACCCAAATCTCTGGTGGCTTTTCGAGTATGACGTAGATAGATATGAACGTTTAATTCCCGATCTTCAGGGAGGTCTCTACTCAACACAAACAGCCCATTAGACCCAGCGTCGTCTGTATCAAACTGAAAAGAATTGTCATGTCTTCTAGACAATTTAAAAGGTTCGTGAGGTAAGGTTGTGATGATCATTTTATCATCTTCTGTAGGATGATCTGTAACTACTAAAAAGTAGAGTTTCCATCTTTTTTTTGGGCGATGAATTTGCACTTCATCAATTTCTAATCGTAC
>Ga0209304_1001981_pt1 | contig 11620 bp, 6 predicted proteins | sample COGITO_mtgs_1004_4_FD_184789 | JGI IMG/M metagenome (GOLD analysis project Ga0209304, IMG submission 184789) | Pelagic marine microbial communities from North Sea - COGITO_mtgs_100423 (SPAdes) (version 2) | ecosystem: Environmental > Aquatic > Marine > Epipelagic ...
TTTCCGGGCAAGTAGTTAAGCTACGATGTGACTATCCGTTAAAGTTTTGGTCCCTAGTTAAGCCTGCGGAAAAAATTCACACACACAAATGGTCTTCTTCCGCCGAACGGTTTCCCAGTAGTTAATGGTACCGTAGTGCGCGTAAGTACTGAGAAAACGGAAAGGGAATAAAATGGCGCGGGAAATTCCATGTTGAATCCATTTGAATCCTTGAAACCCTGAACCACAGATTCAATCAGCTACTACTGTTTGGGTGCTTTAGTCTACTGTCGTACATCTATGTATCAACACTACCCAAAACCTTGAAATTGGTGATGGCTGGGTAAAGTCGATGTTTGTTCCCCCCTTTGGGTCCGCGTTGCTGGCGTTGCTGGCGCGGCGGTGCGCGCGGCGGCGAGTCCGCGGGTGTTTCTTCCACCCTGCGTGTCTGTGTCTTCTTTTTAGACAATGTTTGGATAAATCTTTTTGAGTAGGAAAAACTACTCATCACTATGCTGTCCAGGGAAGATAAGATCAGGGAGACGATTCCAACCGCAACCCACGGAAATATAACATGCGTTTTCAAGTATTTAATAGTGTTATGATCACAACGATTAACCCAGTTCGAAGTTGTGTGGTGCTGCGACACCGACTCGACTGCAACGATGATAGTCGCCAGGGATGCGTGCGCGAGCACCGCGTATTTGCACGCCGACACGGTGCATCTTTTAAGAAACGATGCAGTTTTGATCGCCACCGCTCTCGTTGTCGCCCTTGCTTTGCGACACATGAACACTATTTTTATTCTCCAAAGCGCCCACTCTGGTTTTCAATCGTATGATTTCCGTCGCTAAACTCGCAAGCTTGGTCTCCAGTTTCTTTATTTTCGAACCTTTAGATATGGCGCTTTCGACCAAGTGGCTCATGATTCGCTGCAAAGAGAGCGTGTCTGTCTATATACAGAACACTGTCTTTTTAAAGAGCGGCAGCATGAACGTATTGTACGAAAATATCGTGCGCCCGAGCAAGCACTTTGACGTCCAACAGCTCATTGAACTCAGTGAAAAGCGCAGAAACGGACCAACGCACGCATACGCCGACGGAGTCGCCCAACTCATCGCCGCGTTGAAGCGCCCGGGCGCCGACCTGTCCAAACAGCACATGTTCAAATGGGATATCCTTGGCCTTGAGTCGCCTTGCTTTCGATTTGAGTACCACAGAGCTTTGTTCGGCGCGTACAGCGAAGCGCAGGTGGAGGGGTCGAAAAAAATACAAGGCAATCTTTTCGAGGAGGCTTCCCAGTGCTACAAAGAAGCCGTCGTTGCGGCAAGAAAAGCGGCAAATAATCTTACCCAGTGGAAGGCGATCTGCCCCGAGTTGGTGCGATACCCGCCCTTCCACACGAACTACGTTTTGGCGATGGTCGCCGATGCAAAATGCAACGAATCCAGAGCTCTTTTTCTGAAACTCTACAAGAACATCGACGCGTGGAAATGCGGCGTCGTCAAACCGGAGATTACGCGAGCCCTGGGCCGTGTAAAATCCGCATACAAATGGGCCAACCTCGCAAACATTTTATGGGCTCGCCCGGACGGAGAAGGCGGAATGACCAGCAGCCCGGACGAGCTAGAGACAGAGCTGAGACAGCAGTACTATCGAGTGTCCACCTATGCCGCCCCAACGTTCCAACGAAGGTTGGACTACGCGTCGCTGTGCGGCGAGTTTGAGGACATGCAACATATTGTGGCATTGAATACAAAGCTTTACTATTTCTCTCCCGAATCTGTAGAGCCGCTAACCGCGGCCTCGTTGGGCGATCTGTGCAGCGGTTGACTATAAATGTACTAGGCAAGACCATTTAAACACATACAAATATGATACTGTTTTTTTTGTGGCTGCCCGTCTTGGTAGGCATCGCGGTGCTCTTTCTTGTTCGCAAAGTCGCGGTAGATGCGTTGTCCGCAGTCGTGACGAGAGAGAAGGACACTCTTATGCATGTGAAAACAGCGCTGAGGGCGATTGGCGGCGATATGAACAAAGTCCAATTCGAGCCGAACAAAGTCCGGTTCTCCGCCCTCGGCCAGGGTGTCTCCAGAAGAAAGGGCGACGAGGCCGCTGCAAAGCTTTTGGAGGAAAGAAGGAAGAAGAGGGAAAGGCTCGAGGAAGTCAGGAGAAGTCTGAAGGCGACGCTGACGTTCAGAAAGATCAAGCAGTGAGAGGTTTCTTTCACAAGAACTCTGCGTCTCGGCGGTTGCGGCGGTTCTGCAGGCATTTGAACAAGAAGAAACATCCACAGGTTAAAAACACGCCCGCGGCCAACCCCGAGAGGGTAATGATAATATGCTCAACATCGTCAAAGATGGCCAGCGGCGTCGAGTGCGCGGAGCCACCCCCACCGGAAAGCTCCGTCTGGTTGGAAGCGTTCATAGACTACATTCGTAGAGCATACAACGGGCTCTTTATAGTAAATTTAGTGCATTGATTTTTGATACTAACACTAGACTATTTCCAAATACCTTCCAGTCGCCGTCCGCGCTCTTCGGCTTCGGCACCTTGAACCCTGACGGCAGCGTAGCGCCGGTTACCGTCGCGCCCTGAGCGATTTTTGCAAACAGCAAATCTGCCCCCCGCAGTGGAATGATGTCCATGATGTTCATGGTGTTCATTGCACTAGCAATCTTGCGCCCTCGTGAACAACCCGCTCTGCCCTTTATAGTCCCGACACCACCGCGCAAACGAGAGAGCCGGCAACATTGTCAAGCGTTTCGTCAAGCGCTTTCATGCGCTTGACGGCAACATCATGGGCTGCCCGGAGATCTTTCATGGTTTTGGCGTGGTGGTCGTCGTCGTCGTCGTCGTCGTCGCTTGGGTGGTCGCTGTCGCTGTCGCTGTCGCTGTCGCTGTCGCTGTCGCTGTCGCTGTCGCTGTCGCTGTCGCTGTCGCCGCAAACGCCGCTGGTCCCCCGGCGGATGGGAACCATAGACATCCGCGGTGCCGATTCCGGCACCGCGTGGCCGAGCTTGCGCCTCTTGGCGGGGCGGGCGGCAGCGGCGCGCGCGTCTTGGGCGCCGCCCGCTTTCTTGTTGTTGTGCGCGCCCGCGGCGGGCGTTGCGGGCGTCCCGGCGGGCGTTGCGGACGCCGCGGCGTCCGCCGCCTCAGCCTGCGGCTGTGGGAGGGGCGAGGGGGGGGCGCGCAGGCGCGCGGGTGGCAGGGGGGCGGGCGTGGGCGAGGAGGTGGGCATGGTCCAGTGGGTGTCGAAGGGGGAAAGATGATATAATAATAACAAAGGATTACGTGTGGCAGGAGGGAAGACGGGACGTTGCTGGCTGAGATCCTGGTGGAAAAAACCACGGCCCTTGGTATGGTTAAGTACATACGATGTGTATTGTGGCAGGAGGGAAGACGGGACGTTGCTGGCTGAGATCCTGGTGGAAAAAACCACGGCCCTTGGTATGGTTAAGTACATACGATGTGTATTGTGTAAAGTGTGTTCCTATAATTTGACACCCTGTGTGGAAGTTATGTATTGATTTCGGAATATATTTGTGGCGAGAACAATATTTTTATATGAATGCTCTTCTATATACAGAATATAACTTTTCTACTACACAAACATGTGGTGGTTGACCAAGACAGCCGCTGCGAAGGTCGTCGTGGTGTGCGAGTCGTTCCTGTGCAAACAGATGTACGACTTGAGGGGCGAGAGCGTGTGCGCTGTGTGCATGAACTACACGACCAAAGACACGCACCGGGTTTTGAGCTGTGGACACTTTTTCTGCAGCGTTTGCACGGATAAGCTGGTGCAACAGCCGTCGAGGGCGCGGAAATGCCCTATATGTCGTCTAAACATCCGCAAAATAAACTAAAAAGTAAAGTAATTAGGTGTATTTTATTCAGTTGTGTATACCTAATCACACGCGCTAATGCCCGCGCTGCTGCCCGCTTGTGGAAAAAAACCACGGTGCTTGGTATGGTTAAGTACACACGATGTGTATTGTAAAGTGTGTTCCTACAATTTGACACCCTGTGTAAAATAAGTTATGCGTTGATTTCGGAAAATTACTGCCTCTATATGTAGTTGTACATTTTATAGTAATCGTAACTTGGAGCGCAATTAGGTCCTCCGTTTACGTGATTGCAGTAGCATCTTCCATTGTCAGTGACATCGACTGAAAAGCCGAGAGCCGGTCCTTGCGTTTCCCACGGACCGTATTCCAGCGGCGGCAACTGGGCTAAGCACGCCTTTGCGCATTCCATTTGTTCATTTGAATCGTCCGGTGAACCCGGATTGTCAAGGGTGTTTCCCCCTGCGTAGACGCGAATGCCAAAACCGCCGGAAGTACATAAACCTGTTCCGACGTACTCATACTGCGGAATCTTGCACGCGCTGCTGCCCGCTTCCGAGTATTTTCCAGAGGGGCAGTCCGTGCAGGTCGCCACCGGATTAGAGTTTTTGCAGATGCAGCTTAACCCGTTGAAACCGCAGTCCCGGGAGGAGCCCGCGAGGGAGTTGAAGTAAAATCTCTTAGAAGAAGGGTCGCTATTCGGCACTGATAAGCAGCCGCGGGGATAATAGGTGGCATGATCGGGACTCCCAAGCCCCATTTGAGACCCGTAAAAGGGTACAACGAGCCCACACTCTGCATGTGTCGTGATATACTCGGCGCAAGTGCCGCTAGTCACCTCGAAGTACAGCGGTTCCGTAAAGGTGTTTGCGGGACATTCTTCGCAGCCGTTTTTGGCGTCGTTTCCTTGGTAGCCGGGGGGGCAGGTTTTGCACATTTGGCTGCCGCTCTCGTCTTGGTACTTTCCGGCGGCGCAGTCCGTGCAGGTAGCGCTGCCGTATTCCGAGTACCGTCCGATGGCGCAGTCTGTGCAGCTAGTGGTGCCTGTGCTTGCGGCATACCTGCCGGCGTCGCAGCCTTTGCAATCCCAGGCGGAGCTTCTGCCAGTTGTGTCCCCGTACTTCCCGACTTCGCACGCCGCGCAGGCAGCGCTGCCTCTTTCGTCCGCGTAGTACCCGGCAGCGCAGTCTTCGCAGGCGTCGCTGCTGATTTGACGAACCTGATTCGAGTACCTGCCGGCAGCGCAGTCGTAGCACGACGGGCTGGAGGGGTCGGACGTGTACCAGCCGGCGGGGCAGTCTTTGCAGCTGCTGCTGCTCGTCTGAGCATACTCGGACTGGTACCTGCCCGCGCCGCAGTCTGTGCACTCTGCAGTGCCCGCGCTCGCGGCGAATGTGCCCCCAGAGCATCGAGCACACTGGTTCTGCCCTGCGTAGTCTTGGTACCACCCGGCGGGGCAAAGCGTGCAGTCAGCGGTGCCGGTCCCGCCGGCGTATGTGCCGACGGCGCAGACTGTGCAGGACACGCTCCCTCGGCTGCCGGCGTATTTGCCGACGGCGCAACCCGCGCACGTTGTGATACCTGCGCTTGCGGAAAACTTGCCCGCGTCACACAGCTCGCAGGTGGAGATGCTAGTCTGTGCTGTATTCTCCGAGTATTTTCCGGCGAGGCAGTCCGTGCAAGACGTGCTGCCTGCACTCCCAACATACTTCCCGGCGACGCACGCCGCGCAGCCACGGTAGGATGCTTTGCAGATGCAGGTGTCGTCGCCGGTGCCGCAGTTCACTGAGGAGCCTTGATTAGAGTTGAAGTGAAAATACCGGTACTGGTGTCCTGCATTCGGGTCTGAACTGCATCCGCGGGGATCATTGGTATTAGCATCATTGGAAGGACCTATGCTTGAAATTGTTCCGAAGAACATTGACGCGGCGTGGCACTCTGCATATGTCGTGATAGACTCGGCGTTTACTATGGCAGAGCACGAGCCGCTAGTCACCTCAAAGTACGCTGGTTTCGAATAATACCCATGCGGGCATGTTTCGCAGTCGTCTTTGGCGGCGATTGATTCGTAGCCGCCCGGGCAGTGTTTGCACGCGGGACTGCCAGCTGTGTCTTGATACTTTCCGACAACGCATAATTTACACGCGCTAGTAGCTCCACCTGTGTCCTCGTATCTGCCAACGGCGCAGTTTTTACACGCGGTGCTGCCGCTCCCGCCCTCGTACATCCCGGCGGCGCAGTCTGTGCAGGCGATGCTGCCGATTGTGTCTTGATACTGACCAGCTAGGCAGGCTTGGCACGCGTTGCTGTTTGTCTGAGCCTCTCCAGAGTCCGAGTACCTGCCGGCGGCGCAGGCTTGGCACACGTTGCTGTTTGTCTGAGCCTCTCCAGAGTCCGAGTACCTGCCGGCGGCGCAGGCTTGGCACACGTTGCTGTTTGTCTGACCCAAGCCCGCGTCTGAGTACCTCCCGACGCCGCACGCTTTGCAGGTGTAGCCACCGCCCTGACCCGCGCCCGCGTCTGAGTACCTGCCAGAGCCGCAAGCGGTGCATTCAGAACCCACAACCAAATCTACCGCTGGCAGTGATACTTTGCAGATGCAGTTGTATCCGCTGTCGCCGCAGTCGCCAGAGGAGCCCGTGTTGGTGTTGAAGAACACGCTGGATCCGGCACTGTTCGAGACGCAGCCGCGGGCGTAGACCAAATTTGAACCAGAGTTCACACTCGGGTCGATCAACCCCAGCGCCGTCCTCGCCGCCTCACACTCGTCCAGTGTCGTGATATATTCGTCGCACTTGCCCGTGGATATTGTCTCGTAAGTTACGTCTGCTTCCGAGTAGTACCCCGACGGACATGCTTGGCAGCCGATGGTGCCGAGCTTGGACCCGTAGCCAACCGGGCAATCTAGGCAGTACAAGCTTTTTTCAGGGTCCCTGTACTTGCCCTGCGCGCAGAGCATGCACCGAGATCCGCCCAAAATTTCGGGGTCCAGTTCCTGTGGGTTTTCCCACGCCATTCCTGGGTCGTCGCAGTCGCCGGTAATGCTCGTGACGTCGCACTCGCCCGCGCCGTACGTGCTCGTCGTCTTCCCGGGCGGACAGTCCTGGCACGTTCTCGCAGCCGAGCCGGCGGCGTCTCCGAAGCCGTTGTCGAACTTGCCTACGGCGCACGGCAGGCACAGGACGGTGCTGCTGTCAAAGTTGAGGTTTAAATAATTTGTGTGCGTTTTGTCCGTGAGAGATCCCACAACTCGCCCCGACGGGCAGGTCAGGCAAGCGTCGGAGTTTTTCGCACCCGTCGCGCTGGTCGTCGGTTGTTGGTCGCCGCACGCAGTACACCGCGCCATACCCGTCTGGTCTTGGTACGTGCCCAGCGGGCAAGGCGTGCAGTGTTTCGTGTCCGAATTCTTGTACGTCCCCGCGCCGCACTCTCGGCACGTGTACCCCTCGCTGTGGCCGCTTTCTGCGTCGCCCCAGGCCCACTCGTAACCGTCGTCGCAGACGCAGAAATAACCCATTCCCCCGCAGGCACCTCTGTTCGAGCAGCCCCATGCGTTGTCGTCGAGCTCGTGGGGTTTGTAAGGCGCAAATGATGTTTTCTTACACCCGCAGTCGTAGCCACCGCTCTCCGCGTTGTTGTTGCAGTCGCAGCCGGCGAAATCCCCGTCGTCCATGAAGATTTCAATCTGAGAAAAGTCGCGCTGTACGGTGCCGATGCGGGTGCGTCCCGAAAACACGTTTTCCTTTTCAGAGGCAGTGGAAATCATCGGGGGCACGTAGGAGAACAGCTCGCAGACATGGGTCACGCTTTCGTCGCCCCTTTCGGGGGATAGAATGTCTGTAAAGTGCCACGCCGCGCACTTTCCATCTAAAACGCACATGGATTCGCACTGGCTGAAGGCCTGCACGTCGGGGTGGCCTTTAATCGTCGAAAACGGGCTCATTTCGTCGAGTTTGAACGACTCACCCACTCTGACTATGCTCGTTTGCATTTTCTCGAACCCTGGCCTCACCGGGGGGCACCTTCTCTTGCTCCACTCGTAGCGATCCTCGGCGTTCCTTGTTGGAAACACCTCGCAGTAATCGTCCAGTTTGTTTTGGCGGCTGCAGCGAATCTGGGAAATGCCGTCTTCCGCAAGGAGGTTCGCCGTCATTCCCATGGTGGCGCACAGCCCGCACCTCTCCGGTTTCAGCAGCACCACGTCGGCTGTGATCGAGGACGCTAGAGACGAGTCGTCGCACTGCACGTTTTCCGGCACGCTCAGCGTGTGCAGCATGCACTTGAAAGGCTTTGACGTATCCACTTCGCCGTTGTCGATCAAGCTCTTGACAACGGACGCCGCGGTGCACCCCGCCGTCTGCTCGCACAACTGCTTGCACTCCCCCAAGTCGCTGACCGGGAACCCTCTGGGTTTGTTATTGTTCGACGGCGCTTTGCCCTCGCGCGTAACGCTGCCCGCAACGCCTGAACCGAAGATGTACCCGCTTAAAGTCGTGGTATCTTGCACAAGCCGCGATTCCGCTCTTTTGCTGCGAAGAGTGGCGCTGTCGTTGGGCGCGTCTTCTGAACTCGGCAAACTGTTGTGCGATTCCGCGTACTCCTGCAGGATGGACCCGGTGGACGGGTCCACTCTTACGATTTTTGTCGTGTACACTCCCGCATGTGCCGCGTATCCAACCAAATACGTTCTGTCCGTGAACATAGACGTCGGATTGGATACTTTACAGATGCAGGTGTACTCGTTGAAACCGCAGTCCCGGGAGGAGCTCGTGAGGGCGTTGAACCAAAATCTCTTAGAAGAAGGGTCCGCTACAGTCTCAGAGATGCAACCGCGGGGATAATCGTTGTTCTCCAAGGTATCCCCAAGCCCGTAATTAGACCCGTAAACGCCGACAACGGCGTTACACTCTTCCGATGTCGTGATATACTCGTTGCACCTACCAATAAACTTCTCCGGGTATGGGATAGACTTTATCGGCGGCATGCAGTACTTAGTATCGGACGCTGCATCGCCTTTGCAGTAGTACTCGTCTTCTTCGCTCTCCGGTGCAGCGTTGCGACACTCCAACCCGTCTCTACATTCACTATCGCTGTCGCAATTGCCTTGGCACTGGTCGCACTTTCGAGTGGGCGTGCACGAATCCTCGGCGCTGTTAGCTGCTTTTTCAGCTTCAAGATTTGCTTTAAGTGACACTGCGTTATTTTTATCGGCTTTCTGCGTGGACAGTGCACGGTTTGTATTGCTGACATCCTCTACGCGCGAATTGTACGCTCTAGAAGATGCTTCGTACGTAAGCCGTCGTGGTTTTACTTGGCTCTTTTCATAGCATGTGGTCTTATAGTTGGGGGAACGACCGCACACAAATCTAACGGGGACCCAAAATACGTAATAAGTGCACCATACGTCGGTATAGGAGTGTACGGATGTCCGACACGTTGGGTGCCAACTTAAATACTGCTTATACGTATTTAAGTTCGTGGCTTTGGTGTTAGAAGCGGTTGTTCTTGCGGTTGTTTGTGTGGTCAAAAGCGCCTCTAGTCTCGTTATCTCGTTGGTTGCAATAGATATTGAAGATTCCGCTGCTTGGATTTTTGCATCGATCTCTGCCGTATTTAACGTTTGAATGTTGAACGCGAACTCCGGGTCGATGACAGTAACTTCGAGATTAACCCCCCCCGCCACGAGCCGATGTGGGTACATTGCCCTAGTCTCGTGTGCCGAGTGTAAATCTCCCGCTGCACCCCCTTCCTCGGTAGTAATGTCGATGGAATACCATTTGTAGTGACCCACATATCTATCGCCACAATTGTCAGGTGTTTGTGTGTTACAATAACACCTGCCGGCGCTGGATTTTGATGGTGGTATAACTGAAAAGCCTAGCAATGTGCTGTCATCAGCGGCACGACCTGTCCATTCCCCCCACTTGGAGGCAGGCTCCCCAGTCCTGTACGAATTAACACACGCTGTACCACACGCTTGAACTATTTCGCTTTCGGTAGTGCCAGGGTTATCGCTATTTTCATACATCCTGGGACCATGTTTTTGTGTGCCGGAGGAACTACATACTCCAAGCTCCCCAGTGTCTGTGAATACGATATTTTCGACAACATCAGTCACCAGATACTTACCCGAGCACATTTTCCAGTCGTGTATGTCGCAGGTCTGTCTTGTCTCGGCGTGCTCGCATTTCGTCTTGTCCGCGATACTCCAAAAGTAGCCTGTTTTTCCGTTGCACGGGTTTTCGGGGCGCATCTCACCAAAGCTGTTCTGCGCCACTTTCGCAACCGAAGCTTCGAATTCCCCGGTCTTGTACGCTCCAAACACGAGCGCGTTTGCCCCGTTCGCGTAGTCTAGCATTGCGGAAGTGGCGTCGTGGAGGCGAATCTTCGCCGAGTTCTCGACAACACAGTCGGTTCCCGCCCTTGCTACCCATTGCGAATCTTCGTCGTCGTTGGACACGTCTACCTCGCAGCGGGCCCCTAAATTCCCCATGCTGATGTCGATGCCGACAAGCCCGGAATCGGAGGTGGCGTCTTCGTGCTGCTTTGGTAGCGCCACGTCGGCGCACAAATCGATCTCCCCGTAGGTAACGCTTCCCAAAGAGCACCACTGGTAGTCTCTCTGCGTTATTTGGTATGCATTTGCACCGGTGTTGGGGGTCAGAAACTCATTAAGACACTGCTCGTTGCAATAGCAAGCGTCGCTGGAGTCGGTCCAAAAAGAGTTGTACGTTGGGTGCAGCGCGACACATCTGTTCATGCACTCTTGAGCCGCGTCCGGGTCGTACAGGGAATCACTGCTTGGCAGACGACCTCCCAAAATCTGCTCCGTGTCCGTGCTGCAAGCTGTATTTTCTTTTATAAGAAGAACCAGTTTGCGTGGATCAGAAAATCTACAGAAATCGTACTCGCGCTTGATTTGATACGTGGTGAACAATGCGTTGGGTTCTGTCCCTATGAAGTCTTCACTAGGACTTGCAATAAAAGTATTTTGCGACAGGTAGCACCACGCGTTCTTGGTACCGTAGATGCGTTTTACAACGACACCCAGGCAGATTGGTTGAGTGGCGCAATTCTGTCGGCAATGCGAAATGAATTGCTCCAGCGTAAAATCTTTGAAAATTTCTTCCCCTGTCGTGTTGTGGACTTCATATCTCCAGTATGTAGCGTATATCCCTTCTCCGAGGTAAAGCCCCTCAGAAGCTGCGGGGTCGCTGGCGTTCAGCAAAAGTTTTTCTTCGTATGTAAAAAACAACTCCCGATAGGCGCTTTCCCACGCTGTGTCTTCTGAGACCGCGCCTTTGTTGAGTTCTAAGCAGGAAAGTGGAAAATACCGAGGAGGAATGCCGTTCGCAATCATTTTCCTGGTTCCTTGATTTCGACAGCTCCCCTGTCTTTTGCAAGCCCACGACGGGACAAGGCTGAGATCCTTCATCCAATTTGTTTCGTGCACGTTGGGGCAAGGTGCTGTAAAACGCCTCGACGGGAACAAAGAAGTTTGCACGTTCGGATACACCGCGTCGTCGTAAAACACCCCTGTTGCGACGTCGTGCCCGGGGGGAGCCTCTAAGCGCCTGGCTCTGTTTGTTCCAGACAGGCCGCCCACGTCTTTCCCAATGATGAAATTGATTAGAATAAAGCCGTGAGGGGCGCAGCCGTTCTGCGAATCATAGTAATTCGAAGAGCACCTGCATGGCACGGATATCGAATCGCTAATACTAAACTGGCAGCTTCCGCTGAACAGGCACCAGCTGCACTGGCTGGCGCAGTTTCTCCCTCCGCGGTTTTCCACGCAT
>Ga0209304_1001993_pt1 | contig 11554 bp, 9 predicted proteins | sample COGITO_mtgs_1004_4_FD_184789 | JGI IMG/M metagenome (GOLD analysis project Ga0209304, IMG submission 184789) | Pelagic marine microbial communities from North Sea - COGITO_mtgs_100423 (SPAdes) (version 2) | ecosystem: Environmental > Aquatic > Marine > Epipelagic ...
GTTCAGCATGCCATCCATTCTACACAGGCAAGCAGAAAAACATCGATGTTGGCGGTCGTATTGATCGCTTTAATAAGCGCTTTGGTGCCCGCACTACCAAGTAAGTGGTGTTGCAGTATCCGAGTAAAAAAAACCCGCCTAGCGCGGGTTTTTTTGTGCCTAAAAATAATTATAGAAATAAACTAATCCCATGACTTAAAGAATAATGTAAAAACTGAAACTTCAGCACGAGGACATCATCCTCATTAAATGTGAGAGAAAATCAGTTAAATTATCAAAGCAAGAAAACTTTTGTAACTAAATAAAAACTTAAGCTCATTAAACCCTTTAACTTATGATTTACTTCATTTTTTTATAATTAAAATAATTTATGAGGGCTTTTTTAAATATCATTAAATGTAACTTTATGTAACTTTATGTAATTAAAATTTGCCAAAGTGGTATTTGTAATCTACGCTTTTTCCTATAATGATCTCTTGATGTAGGAACATACCATCAAAGCCTTGAATCAAATAGTGCCCTTTATACTCTGTGCCATCTTGTTCGGATGCAGCGCCAATAACTCGGTGTCAGCAAAGTTAAAGCCCCAAGCCACCCCAATTGGCGCTACTCATAATTCCACACATTTGGCCAAATCACTCTTTACCCTAACCGTTTTAGATCAACACGGTCTAAGTCAACTGATCACAGGTGCTGGTTACCAAATAAGTCACACAGGTCACCTAGATCGACTAATTTCCAATATTTCTAACAAAAAGAGTCCTAGGGCGGCCAATAGCCATCAAATACGAACTAAGTATGGGCTGGTGTAGATATGAAATTAAGCCAATTTTTATTCAAATTCAGCATCGTCTGCCTACTTAGTTCTAGCGCCATTGCCAACGTTTCAATGGCCAATATGCCTTCTAATGAAGCGTCAATTTACGTGCAACTCATGTCACTAAAGTCGACTACTTTAGACGAATTAGCGGACGACTTTGAGACGCTCAATCAAAAGGGGTACAAGATTTGCACCAAACGTACCGAACGTTGGCATCAAATATTTGTAGGGCCCTATACCAACACTGACATAGCCATGGCGGACCTTGCCCAGTTACTGACTGACTATGCCGATGCCTTCATGGTAACAGTAAAGGCCTGCACTGAATTGATGGACCAATCGACCCTGTTAGCCAAGACAATTGCCCACGCCCATGCCCAAACTCATTCTCATGCACCTCCACCTCCACCTCCACCTCCACCCCCACTTAATAAATTATTATCTGCTTCTGAAACAATGTTGATGGCCCATGGCACCGCTACGGCGGCAAACACAACTATGGTTCAAAACACAGCTGTTGCTATAGCCCCATCCATAAAGCCACCTGCAGCATTCTATTTCAATGCCTATAAAGGTGAGGCGATACGTCATGCCCTCAATCGGTTTGCTCAAGTGCAAGGTTATGACCGTGTGGTGATTGATATTAATACAGCTGGGTTAAAGTTGGACCAAATCACAGCGCTGGTAAACAGCCACATTAAGGTGCCTTTTTTGGTGGATCTTAATTTTGCTGCCTTATACCAGCACGTGCCACCTAGCGGCCTGCATTTGCACAGCGTTGATGAAGCGAGTCAGCGCTCTTTAGTGGTGACCGATCAGGTCTACCGTGAGCACCAAAAAATAACCATATTTAATGTTGAGCCAGGGTCTCTCTTAACCAACATTAAGCGTTTGTCACACCATTACGGCTGGACATTAGCCCAAGGCGGATGGCAACTCCCCATTGATTATCAAGTTAAGTTTGCTTACCCACTGCTGGTGCATGATCTGTTTGGTGGCTTAGTAAAATTGCTACAACGCCACCCCGTTCAAGCCCAGATGATGCAGCACTCTAAACAACTGGCGTTTGTGGCGCGCCCACTGCTAACCCGCAACCCCAGTCAATAGGAACGTATAACCATGTTGAATTTACGTCATTTAGGCATTTCCATTTTAGGGTTCAGCCTATTAGGCTGCTCAGGCCACCGCCTGCACGATGAGTTACAAGTTGTGTCTGAACAGGTGCAAGAAGAAGTCACACAACAGCGCAATCAAACAGACATGCCTGTGGTTATTTTTGTAGACACCCCCATTGGAAGCATGACCAGTGTGCCCATTATCAACACACCCGATTGGTACGCTCATCCGCACGCGGTGACCAGCCAAGGCCTGCCTTTTTATTTACTCGTGGATGACCTTGCTCGTAATAATGGTGTAGTGGTGCACTATGGCGCCGATGTGGACTTGCAGTTACCCCTGCACCTGGTTTATCTAGAAGGCAGTGCCAAAGGTGCACTGGACGCCATGGCTGCCAGTTCAGGTTATACCTATAGCGCCACAGATAAACAAATTACCTGGCAAAAATATCAAACCCAACGCTATGACTTAAGTTATGTGGGTGGCAATTACAATTACCTCATCGGTAATAAGGCGGGCACAACTGCCGATGCCAATAGTGTTTTAGGTAGTAACTCAGCCCAGTTTCAGAACATCAAAAGCACTGGCAGCAACGTGTTTGAAGAAGTCGCCGCCACCCTTGATCTTTTGCTTGATGGAGTGGGTCAAGTCGTGCTGTCAGAAGCGTCATCCTCGGTGGTGGTGCGCACCACCCCCGAGCGCATGGTCTCAGTCAGCAGCTATCTTGAAGGGTTAAATAATGCCTTGTCTACGCAAGTGCTACTCGACGTTAAGGTGCTCAAGTTTAGGCATAAAAGTTCTGCGGCTAGTGGCATAGATTGGAGTTTAGTGCGCCAAAATGCTAGCTCAACCTTGTCGTTCGCCGGCGTTTTATCTGCCAATGGCGCACTCTCAAGTGCCCCCACTACGGTTGAGGCCTTGGCCACCACTGGCGACTGGAGTAACTCAAAAATTCTGATATCTGCACTAGAAGAACAGGGCAGCGTAAGTGTGGTAACAGAACCGCGCATTTTAACGCAGGTGAATCGAGTGGCAGAACTAAAAATGGCTGAGGCGAGGGGCTATATTGCAGAAACCACCGTCACTAGTGATGGTGAGGGCAATACATCTACATCAGTGGTGCCGGGCACCGTAACAGACGGCTACAACATCTACGTGTTAAGCAATGTTGATGCCCATGATCGTATTTACTTGCACATTAGCTCAATGTTATCTGACATATTGAAAATTGAGAAAAAAATAGTGGGTGATGCACAAATTGAAGCCCCTAATGTTAACGAAAACCAATTCTCACAAACCATTATTATGCGGGCTGGTCAAACGGTATTGGCCAACAGCTTAAAACAAGTGGTGTCCAGTAATAATGCCTCATCACCGCTTGATGCCACTAATCAAGCCACGTTTAAATCTGGTCAGCAGGTTATCGAAGAAACCTTAGTACTGATTACCCCCACCATATTGCGCTTGGGGCCAGCCCTATGACACAAACCTACCTTAGGCCAAGTGGTACCCAGCCCGCGGTGCAATTCATCTGCGGGGCAGAAAGAGAGGTGTTTAAAAAACAAAGCTCCCAAGGGTCTGTGAAAAAAACCTTGCGCCAGCGCGCCCAGCTCCACCATGGGCCAGTATACGTCTGTGTGTCCAAGGCGCCCGATGATCAGTTGCACACGGTATTGAGCACTGAGTATGGTTATGCTTTGGGAGAATGTGTGTTGGCCCATTTACATCAGCAACAGATGGCCACAGACAATGTTATTTGGTGCGAAGCTCTAGGTGATGTGGCACAAGGTAGCACAACACAAGGTAATACTACACAAGGTAACACCACACAAGGTAATGCCACAAAAACGGATTCCACAGAAGGTTGCTTGCTGGTGATTATTGTTAATGGCGCAGTTGCCTATGATGCCCATATACCTGTGGGCAGCTTAGATAAAAATGCAGGCTTAATCTTAGCCCAAGCTTCCGTCACATTTAACATCATGGTGTATGGCGATACCCCCATTAAGCCATCTGAGGCTCAAGAGTTAGATTCAGAACTTGAACCAGAATCAGAGCTAGGGCTAGGGCTAGGGCTAGGGTTAGGGTTAGGGTTAGAGATAGAACAACAATCAGACCCAGAGTCAGGTCATTTACACATTAATGCTGCTCAAGTGGCAACCTTTCAAACCTTAGACCAAGCCCTTCTGCCCCAACTCAAGGCATTGCATCGCTTTGAGTTAGTCGCTATAGCAAAAGCTTTTGACCAGGCCAAGTTAAGTCGTTGGTGGGCACCTTGGTTAGTGCTAGCTATGCTGCTCGTTAGCGCCTATGGGTTGACTGTCTTTATGCAACCTAAAGCCACTAACAAAGCTCCCAGTGCTGCCGTAGTGATCGATTCCTTTAGTGGCTATAAGGCCATTATGCAGAGCCCATCACCGCCCATACAAATTAGCCAAGTACAAAGGTACGTCAATAGTCTAAGGTTTGTAGAGGGTGTGGTATTGCAGCAATCCCGGCTGTCTAATGACTATTTAACGGTGTCTTTATTACCTGTAGCGGATGTCATTGTAAGTCTTACAGAACAGCTTGAAAAGTTGGGTTGGAAGACGTCTATGCAGCAGGGTGCTATCGTGGTTTCACGCTCCCTAAACACCCCAAAGCGCGGCGAGCCCACTGGGGTTATGCCGATTCGTCACATGTTAAAAAGCCTGCGCGATAGTGCCTTTGTGGCGGGTGTACAAATAAGTACAAATGCGATTCAGTCCAATGGCCGTTATCAATATACCCAAGTTACCTTGAGTTATTCAAGTCGCAGTGACCTGATGCACGACTTCATCAGCATCATGTTGCGCGACTTGCCAGCGGTATTGACGGGTATGACTAGTAACCATTCTTCAATTAATACTCAGGAAAATACCGTGTCCTTTGTGGTGTATGGAGTGGCTAATGTCTAAACCTACAACATTAATCAAACGGCTAGTCATGTCAGGGTTATTAGCGACGGTGCTAGGGGCTATGCTGGTTGGCGCCTTTGTGTACCAAGACACTATTTTAGGTAACTTTGTACAGACACAAGCCATGCCTGCCAAAGCCGCGCCCCTTGTCAAGGTGCTTGCTGATCTACCTACAGTGCCTGCCCCTGCGCCGGTACAAAAACAAGTGTTGCCTCCAGCACAAGGACTGGTGATTCGCAACGTTCTGGCCATTAAAGATGCCGAGCAGCGTCTTGCCTTGGCTAAATTAGAGGGCCAGCTCGACCAACTAGCTAATCAACAAATACTCAGGGACATGGAGCTGGAAAAACAACAATGGCTCATGGAGATTGCACGCAACCGAGTAATCGCCAACGTCCAACCCAGTGCGGCAGCCCAGCCATTAACCAATAATGCAGTCTCAGCTGAAGTCTCAGGTAGGCCTCTCACCCATTCTACCACTAAGCCCCAGAACACCCAGAGTATTCTGAGTGTAAAAAACCTAAAAACCAAACCTAAACTGTTGGGTATTTTGTCGGATAACCGTGCAGTCTTATGGTTTAACAACCAACAGCAGGTCATGAATCTTAAACAAACCATTGGCCCGGTGACTTTAGTCAGATCCCATCAGCAGCGTGGTGCCGTTGATATTCTATTCAATGGCCGCTCAACGACTTTGGTGCTGAGTTCAGTCTTCACTCGCCCATCCATTTCCAGCCCAACCGACCACGGACATGGAGATTAATATGTTTTTTAATAAGATTACTGACACGCCACAAACCTTAAACAACAGTACTGATGAGCTGGCACGTTTAGCCAAATTGCACAAGACCAAGGTTATTGAACGCATTGAGGAGGTGCCAGCAGATGAAGCCTGGCTAGAGCAATCAAAGCATCAAGATGCGCTCATTAACCGCTATGGTGAGCACATCTTATTGTCAAAAACAGGCCTCGTTTATACTGCTGTAGCGCAGTACAACGCCCTAGATCAAGCGCAAAGGGCGCTTGTGGCTGAGCTATCAATAGCGCCACAAATGGTAAAAATTAAAGTCTGCTCTTCTGGCGTCATGTCACAACTGTACCGCCGGCGTAATATGTTAAATCTGTTGCAACATAAAAAAGATACCCGCAGCAGTGCTACCCCGAGCCCAGATCATGCACGCTCAGTAGCACAAAAGCTATTGGATGCATTAATTGAAAATGCGGCAAAAGCGCCTGCCACAGACATTCATATTGCCGTCAATCAGCATACGGGTTTGGCCACTATTAAGTTTCGGGTGTTTGGGTTGCTGCGCGCCTACCGTGATCACCTCATGGGGTCGGAAACTTGGGACGCCAAAAGTGTGACAGAGGCCATGTCAGCAGCCATTAATGCCGATGCCGTTAAAAACAACGGCTCACCTAAAGCCTTTAACCCCAAAGAGCCTTTGGATGCGTTATTTTGTATGCACACTGAGGACGGTGAGAAAAATATTCGTTATGCCCAAACCCCCACGGGCAATGGCTTTAAAGTGGTGTTGCGCGTGTTGTCTATGGGCGCCAAAATGGGCAAGACTAACCAGTCGGTAGAACAGTTAGGCTACCCCCCTGAGCAAGCCATGATTATAGAGGAAGCGGCCTTATCCTCAAGTGGGTTGTTAATTATTGCAGGCCCTACGGGGTCAGGTAAAACCACCACCTTGAGTATGCTTGTTGAGCAACTGCCCGCCCATTTATCCATTTACACCTACGAAGACCCCATTGAATACACCTTAGCTAATGCCACCCAAGTGCCGGTGAGGGCCGATCATGCCCATCTCAACTGGGCGGCTTTAAGTAAAAATGCCTTACGCTTAGACCCAGATGTCATCATGTTTGGTGAGTTGCGTGACCCTGTGGTGGCCAAAGAGATTGTTAATGCCGCCACCACTGGCCATTTGGTATTCACCACATTGCACACCAATTCGGCCATTGGCTGTGTCACGCGTTTGCATGACCTAGGTATTCCCTTCTCCAGGTTAGCCGAACCTGGGCTGTTAAAACTATTTATTTTTCAACGATTATTGCCCACCAACTGCAGTCATTGTGCCTTACTAGCAGAGCATGTTGAGGCTAGTCGGCCCATACAAGCACGACAAACTGAACGCCTGCTAAATTATTTTAAGGCCGATTTGGCCAGTTTAAGGTTTGCTAATACCCAACCCGAAAACGCCTGTACACACTGCCAAGGCACAGGGATTCATGGCCGCGTAGTGGTGGCCGAAGCCGTTAAAATAGATGCCTCGGCAAGGGCCTTTATTGCCGCTGAAAATATTGTAGGCTGGGAGACACACCTTAAAGGCCAGGGTTGGCAATCTATACAGGCCCACGCTAAAAACCATGTGTTAACGGGGCTGGCTTGCCCCATAGTCACGGAAAGTATTCTCTCAGAAAAGTTCTATCAACCCAATTCCCCCAAGAGCCATGAGACTGGAGTGGCTGCGCCATTATTGGGGCTGCCCTCATGAGTGTTATGGAAAGTGTGGAGCATGGTTGGAGTCAAATCCAAACCAAAATCTTACAAATACGCTTTTCTAAAGAACAGCAAGTGGAATTTTTGCGAGATCTCATTGATAGCTTGCCCCATGTGGGAACTCCCATGCCAGTACTCATGGTATTAGAAAAGTATGCCCAAGGGGGCCGCAAAGTGGTGGCCCAACAAATGATGCAAAACTTAAAAGCGGGCCAACCCTTAGCCGAGGCCATGGTCGGTTGGTTCGACCCATTGCTGGTGAATGCCACTCGTGTGGGTGAGAAAGAAGGGGTGCTGGTGCAAAGTTTAAAACCCGTACTCAAGAGCATGGCCAATAACGCGGCAGGTATAAAACAGGCTTTGGGGTTCTTTCAATACCCAGTGCTTTTGACCGTGTTAGTGGTGTTTCTATTAATCAACTTTAAGACCCAGTTATTTCCCTTAATTCTGCCTTTGGTAGACAACGATATTAGCCGTTTTCCACCCGCTTTGGGGGCCCTTTGGAGCCTAACTCACACGATCACAGACAAGGGCCTACTTGGGCTAGCCATTATAGGAGGGTTAGTTTGGGCCTTTAGGTGGCTGTTACTCAGTGATGTGGCCGTGTTTAAGGCATGGCGTTATCAGGTGCCTATTTTTAAGCACTATGCACAATTAAATGGCGCTGCATTTATGCAAATGTATGCCACCTTAAAACGCATTCATGTGCTAGAAATGGACATTGTGCACATGGCCATGGGTGATGCGTCGCCCTATTATTACGCGCATTTAGAGCGCTATCAGCAACGCCTTAACCAGGGCTACGACAATATGGCAGACGTGTTTGACACGGGCCTCTTATCGGCCGAAATGGTGGACCGTTTGCGTTTGTTGGCAGGCTCTGAGCGTTACGTCGAGGCCCTTGAAGCCGCGGCTACTAAAATCGTCGCTAACACTCAGCGACAGATTAACCTATTGGCTAAGGTCATTGCCGGGGTATGGATGCTGTGCGTGGGCATGGTCGTCATGGTTACCTTTGGTGGCATGTTTAGCATTAGCCAATTACAAGCACTTTAACGTTTCCCTAGGGAACATTTTAATTATTAACGAGGATAAAATTATGCACCATACAACTAACCCAATGCTCCCAAAGCTCCCAAAGAGCCATGCCAGAGGCCGTCAACAGGGCTTTTCAATTATAGAGTTAATGATTGTCTTAGCAGTGGCGGGCATGCTGATTGTGGGAGCCTTAGTCGCGGGCACCACGGTTATGAATGGCGTTAAAAGTAACCGCTATGTCAATGAAATATCCACAATAGTAACCCAAGCCCGAGGCTGGAAAGGCATTAAAACTGACTATACAGACATTGCAATACAAAAGTTAATAGACATGGGTCGTCTGACTACTAAAACAAATGCAGATGGTGGCGCATACCAATTGGCAGCGGTTAATGTGAATGAGTTTACGCTGACATCTGCTGATATGGAGAAAAAAACGTGTGAGGATGTTGCCGAACAAATTAGGGCTCAAACCACTACCTTTATTGATGAAGATGGAGACACTCCTGCCTCAGGTGGCGCAATCTGTGCAGACAATGGCGATTTAACGGCTACCTTTAAATAGTTGGTTAATTATTAACAATATAATTTAAATGAAATACCGTAGCACTGAAACTGCCTTTTTTAGCAGGCAATCTCTGGCTCAGCACAGCCAAGCTCCGACAGGCTTTACCCTGCTGGAGGTGCTATTGGTGCTGGCGGTCGGTGGCAGCGTGGCTGCTGCTGGCCTCCAATTATATCAAGCACAGAAAACTGAATTAAATTTGCAAGTGGCTAAAGCGCGCATTAACACCATGCATCGAGCCTTGCATGATTTTTATGCTATACACTGTTTCAAAGTGCTTAGCGAAAAAGCTCAACCTGGGGAAACTATAAAAAGCTCAACACAAAACTCAACACAAAACTCAATAGAAAACTCAATAGAAAACTCAATAGAAAACTCAATAGAAAACTCAATAGAAAACTCAATAGAAAACTCAACACAAACTTTTGATAACCCCGATGTGAGCAGTGACATTTTGGTTAAACTAGGCTTGTTAAATTCTGCTGAGGACAGCGTTAATCCCTTTGACGGCTATTTTTCACCCTCAATTAACTGGGATGTGATACCAGTTACTGTGTCAGTAAGCACCGTGGACAATACCTCACCCGCCTCTGTGTGGCGTAACTACGCCCCCCTTAAAGAAGAGGGTAAGGAATTCACATGGACACGCATAGCCAGCGTTACTAACCATGCCAACCACATAGAACAGCAAAGCTATACCGACATGTATCATGAGTTCTTATGCCAATAATATCCCTAAGGGCTTTAATGCTGCGCCACTGGCCATCTATCGGCCTTAACCTACCTCAATAAGGGAGGCTATCTTGAACTCACATCATCCTACGCGCCAACAGCCAAAAGGCCAGACTGGCTTTAGCTTTATCGAAACCCTTATCGTGCTCGCCGTGCTATCGGTGGTGGTGGTGCAACAGTTACGCACCAGTGAATTAACCTCTGTGGATCGCGTTGCCACGGGCATGGTCGAAAAATTTCAACGGGTGCAAAGGGCATCCATGCGTTACTACAGCATGACCGATAGCTGGCCAGATGGCATAGACCTGCTGGTGGAAAAGAATTTACTAACTCAAGAAGAGACAACCAACAGCTGGGGTAAACCCTTCGAGTTCAAGGTGGAAGGTCAGGAAAGCCAAGACCTTTTAATCTCAAGTGATTTAACAGAGGTCCGCTACGCCAGTCGTGTGGCTGGGCGCTTGCCCCGTGCATCGCTTTCAGTGCCAGATGCGGCAATTGCAGTTAGTGAAGCCAGGGGGGGCAGTAGAGTGGGTGAAGTCAGTGATGCAGGAACAGTGGCCCATGCATTAACAACTAAAGTCACCTCAAGAATAGACCCACCGGGTCATGAGGCAGCGCACGAGAAACTGTATCGATTGGATGGTACGAAAACACTAGCAGGTAATATGGATGCAGGTGGATATAATATTGAGAATATTGGATCACTCGAACTCGTGGGTGACGTAGTACTAGGGGACCCATGTGATCAAAAATACATTGGTACAACCGTTACTGGAATGTTAGTTTCATGCGTAGGTGCTAGTGTAAATAACAGTGAAAATACTGAGAAAAAGGGCAAGTGGCGTATACCCAATGAACTGCCCGTGGGGGCTGTTTACATTTCCCTCACAGAAGATGACCCAAGTGGGTTATTAGGTTATGGCACATGGGAAAGCTTTGGTGCAGGGCAGGTGATGGTGGGGCAGACAGGGACCCTTCCCACCAATTGTCAGACTTTAAAAGATGAAACAGGTAAAGAAGTTGATCTTTCATCTTTACAGTTAGTAGAGTGTTGGCCGTATATATTAGGTGGAACAAACCATGAGAACACCACCAACACCACTGAAAATGCAGCATTAGCGATTGATCAAATGCCAGATCATCGTCACTGGGCTAAAGTGGTCACAACAAAAAATAAAGAATGTTATGAATTTTGGAAAAATGATAAGCATTGTTTGATTTTATCAGAGCAAGCGCAAGCGTCACAAATTACGGCAACGACTCAAACAAGAAACAGTGCTCAGCAGCGTGCACGAAGCACTAACGAATTACTGACACCGATAGAAATGGCTATTAAACAATATCACGCTCTGCTAGCCGCAGCTGAGACTGAAGCAGAAAAGCTGAGCATTAAGATAAACTTTTTAAAAAAAGTAACTGAATTTGTTGATGATATTCACCGCAAACCATTTCGAAATCTCGCTCTTGATGATGAACTTAGCGAAGGCCATCAGCACGAGATCAACCAGCCATCCATTGTGGTAAAAATGTGGAAAAGAACAGGGTAGGACATTAGAACTATTAGCTGTTATCGGTCTCTAGCCTGCTTTTTTGAGTGAAATAAAAGCCTGGCTTTAGGGCGTGCAACCAGCACAGGTGTGGCCGTGTAAAATGTCATCAATGCCACTTAAGGCCAAGGCTTTGGTGGCGAAAAAATGGCGCTTTCCAATCGCGCTCAAATGGCCATTGCGGATAATGGGCTTAATCACGCTGCCATTGGTATTGCACAGGTACAAGCCACCACCGAGGGCATTTAAACGCTTGGCTTCGTTAGCCAGTAACGCAGTGCCCGCTAAATC
>Ga0209304_1001998_pt1 | contig 11534 bp, 21 predicted proteins | sample COGITO_mtgs_1004_4_FD_184789 | JGI IMG/M metagenome (GOLD analysis project Ga0209304, IMG submission 184789) | Pelagic marine microbial communities from North Sea - COGITO_mtgs_100423 (SPAdes) (version 2) | ecosystem: Environmental > Aquatic > Marine > Epipelagic ...
TGAGGCTAACACCTCGCATAGTCTCTGGTCTGTCTGCACCCTTTAGGGTTAACAAAGCACCGTTGATGAACTTTATCTGTAAGTTATTGACATGACTAGAGGCTATGACACTATGCCCTAGTTCCAGTAGCATCTGCCACATGATGTCCCTAGCCTGACCCTGTGTAGGGGCAACATAGAACACCTGACCTTTCTTAGCATTCAGACAAGCAAGTATTAACGCCCAGCCAGCTAGACGAGACTTACCTGTACGTCTACCAGCAGCTACAACTTTAAAGCGTGTAGGGTCATTGTATACTGTTTGCTGCCAAGGAAGTAACTCAACCTTTAAATCAGCCATTAATAATTAGAAACCAGAAAACGTTGACCTTCATAAGTGAAGCTCTTTTGTTTATTAGCTTTAGCTTTTTTTAACGCTGCTTTAAAGCCTTGTTTCTTAGCTAGTCTTTCTTTAGCTTTCTGAGCTTCAATGATAGTGCCTTGACGAGAACTCTCAACGGCCTTAGCCTTTACTGCTGAATTAACCGCTGGCTTTGCTGATCTCACTGATGTTGATGCTTTGCCTGCACCCTTAGCTAAAGTTCTGCTAAGTCCTGCGGCTAATGCTTTACCAATACCTGCTGCCATTTTTATATCCTTTTAGTAGCACCACATTACAGGAGACTCATTACCGTCCAAGTTGCGGATGTCAACATGAACAAAACCATTAGCAACTCCGATTCCCGTAAAGCCCATCTTAATGGCCTCTTCAACAACCGTGTACCTCTGTGTTCCGTTACTAACTTTAATGTCCGCTGCAATTCCTTGGGCATGAGTTCCTGCTTTCTCCTTCTTTCTTTCGATGGGGTGGTCTTCTGAACGATAACCACTCGTGATAATGAAGGGGAATGCACACCTAGCTCTTAACAAATCTAACTTCAGTAGTAGATTATCACTGATCTCGTTCTCGCCTGTGTACTGACAAGCAAACTCTTCTCTAGTGAAGTAATCTAAATCGTTGTTGATGTTATACATCGGTATAATCCCCTTCAATGGGTTCTTCTTCTGCTTCGGAGCCGCCAGATATGACAGTAGTTTCCCCACCAACTCCCGTAATAGAGATATTGATAGCACTCTTGCCCCCTGTGGCCTTGTCCTTCTCAAAGTAACTGACAGGCAATAGCCTATCCATACAGAGCTTCCATGCCGCTGCTTGATTCTTATGGTCATCGTCCAAGGCTGCTGACAATATCGAGTCTAATACCTTCCTACTCTTAGGAGAGGCCAGCATTCTAGCCTTGTACTCGTTAATTGTAGCTGCATCACCCTTAGGTCGGCCTAGGGCCTTACGCTTACCGTTGGTTTTTGACGCTATATCTGTCTTCTTTGGGCGACCAACCCGCTTTGCGGGCTGACTAACCTTTGATTCTTTAATACTCAAGGTATAATCCTTTGGTTATCTTAAGTATACTTAAGTATCTTTAGGCTATACTTTAATTATAATCTTTAAAGTTAACTCTTAAAGTCTTCTTAAGTACCCTTAAGGCTAATGGTTTCCTTAATCTCTTTATTATACTATATATTATAGCACATCTCAAAGCAAAAGTCAAGCATTATTTACTGTCAAGCCTAAGTTTCTTTAGTCACGCTAAGGCACTACCCATGTCATACTTTGTGGTCACACATGTGTCCGTTTGTCAACCCCCCGCTACATATGGGCAAGCCTGTGTTTCCTTATGTATATCAATGACTTAGGATACACATGGATTACTAGTGTATATACTCATTAATTACCTTTTATTTCCAAATTGCTACTATTTTGTATACAGGCGGGTACTTATACATCGCATGCGCATACTGGAGGCCCCCCCGTCCCTCCTTATGCTATCACTTTGCAGCCTCATAGTCAACCCTTTATGTGACCACATGATCACATCGGGTCATACATAAGGCTAGACAGGGTGAACGTGTGTATGCTAGGGGATACCTGTGACGTCATTCCTACTACTAGTGGCAAATCATGCTCCCCATTGACTGACCCCATGGAGACCCAAGCCACAGCCTACGGATTGCCACCTGTCAACATGGGATGAAAATTAAATTCCTAGGGTTTATGCGGGTTGTGGGCCGATTGTGAAAATAGTTTTAAAATAGTTGTTGACAGCTTCCGTGGAGTCTGTAAAATGGCCACCATGGAAACGGGGGAACGGCTCCCCAGATTGATACCTAGTGCTGGCAACGTCCAAGGGCGTTTATAGGCCAGCAACGAAGGAGACAGTCCCTGCTTCCCTCTCGCAATAGCGGTGATCTTAGGATCAACTCTCTGGCTTCTTAGCCTTGGCAATAGCAGAGACGACAGCCATACTAAGCGAGATCGAGTAACCAAGTTTATCAGGTTACAAAGTAGCCTAGAGGGGTTTGCCAGCTACATTGATAAACAAGGTTACTCACTACGATCCATTGGGTAACAGTGTGTCGCAGTGAGTAACTTAAGAGGTTAAGATTATGATAATTCACAAGCATAGTTATGCTGAATTGAACCATGTTGGTAGGAAATACCACAATGATACAAACTATTGCAGTTTGATTGCAACGTGTGTTGCCACTGGTAAGCCATTTAGCAAGGTCTTCAGGGCTTATAAGGACTTTGGGCGTAGGGTTCGCAGAGGTACGCATATTGGCACACAGACCGCAGTATTGCGTACGTTTGGTAAAAAGCTAACGAATGATGACGGTAAAACTAGGGCCTACGCCACGCTGGCAGGTGTTGCCAATGATTGTCACACTTGGGGCGCTGGGGTTTACTGGATATACGTCAAGGGCCATGTTGCAGCAGTTCGCGATGGTGTGCTAGAAGATTGGTCAGCTATCCGAAAGTATCGCGGCAGAGTAATAACTATCCATAAAATTGAAAATAACTGAGAGAGAATAATTATGAGTGAAGTAAAATTGTACACATTAGAGGTAACTGCGGATGAAGTGTCTATTATAAGAGCTGGCCTGAGACGCTCCGAACGTAAAAATAAGGAAGAAATTTTAGATTATAGAAAACACCCAGAACGTGCGGAAGATGCAGATTTTAAGAAGTGGCACATTGAGGAGCTTGAAACTACTATGATCCTAATGGAATTAAGAGAGAAGCTGTATAACGTGGAGTAAGGTTATCAGTAGGCATTCTAGCGAGTGCCTACGCATAACTTGACTAGGTAGGAGGGTATAAAATGGAAGCGTTACATTATGTTATTTCAGCCGCTGTAGTTTACTTTGCATGGTCGGCATTATTAGATTATTTAATTATATAAGAGGTATTAAAATGAGCAGATCAATATTAATAGAAGTTAAATCACACTACGGGAATTCTGTTATCTACCCAGCGTGTGACAATGCTGAGAAATTTGCAAAAATAGCAGGCACTAAAACATTGACCAGGGACTCTTTGGAATTGATCGAAAGCCTAGGTTATACAATCGACACTTACACACCGGATTGGAGAGCAGCATAATGCAAAAAGCACACTTACACTTAATCAAATGGGCGGTTAAACGCGGGTATTCTGTGGCTGTATATGGAGAAGGCGAGTTCGACGGCCTCCACAGTACCTATAAAGATATCAAGGATGCTGTTGAGGGCTGCGACATGGGTCAAATGGATCTACTAATTCCCAGCGTAAAACAAGAAGGCAAATGGAAAAACCTTGGTAGTTTTGCTTATATGTTCGACTATGATCAAGAGCCAGATGAAACCATCTATGACTACGGAGTTAATGAGATTTCTGAAGCATGGGCGGCTGATTACGAAGCAACTAGATTAGAGGTGGCGTGATGGGTATTAAACTAAAATATAGCTATGACAATTTCCCAGCGTGGGCAGTGTCAGTACTAATGAACGGCGATACTTCAGGCATTGAGGATAGTGATGAGAAAGCACTAGATGAGTTTCTAGCGCAGTATGATGACGTTGTTTGTTGGGATTACGAACCTGAATCATTAGACGATGGTAACTTTAAAAATTACCCATTGTTTGGACTAGCTACGGACTGTTGCACAGTTCACGGCTACATCGAAAGCGAGGTGGCATAATGAAGACTCAACTGCAAATGTTTGTTGACGCACAACAATCCAGCGTGAGAAAGTATCGCGCATTCTTAGAGATGGGAGTAATATAAAATGCAAAAGTTTCAAAAGTTTATAGTTAGCTGGACTAGCGGGATATCAGGAGAACACTACTCAGAATATAATAGCTTGGAGGATGCCACCCTTAAATATAACCAGTTAAAAGAGATAAGCTCTGACGAATACGTTTATCTGTCAGTAGTAATTGATTACGATTAGTAGCTTTATCGTGTCCACTGGTATACAGTGGGCATTATTAAACCAACTAAACCAAACCAAGAGGCAGTACAGATGAAACTTAAACAGATAGGAAGTAACATGACGGAATTAGACCTAGGATTAGTGCAGGTATTCTTTAGCTACGAAACACCAGTGGCAGCACGCCTGACAGATGGAACACTAATACGCACAGATGAGCGATACAGCGTCACCACTACCAAGCACATCAACAAATGGCTACAGGGCTGTGAGGCTCTTACAGTGTCTCAGGATCGCATCTCATTTTTGTTAACAGCCCCTAAACTTGCACGTGAATCAGACTATGATGAGGTGGCGTAATGAATATTAAAGACGCAACAATGCCGAACCGTCCAAACATACTAATACTATTTGTCGGTGATTATGTGCAATTGCACCACAATTTGTATGGTGACGATTCGGAGTGGTATTGGATTATAGAGATAGAGCCGTATGACATATGTGTATTATCTAATGGTGCGCGTGTTTGTGCGTCCACAGAATACATAGCGAACGTATTAACACCCATCGAATATAAGGAGCTGACACAATGAACAGCGCAATGCGGAGACAAGTAGAGAAGGCACAGAGGCGCGATACTGTGCAAAATATAATAGTGGAGGTCATAGGGTGGTCAGTCACTGGCCTACTGGCTATAATCGGAGCCTTCAGTTGGAATGATAACGAATTACATGGGGACGAACACCTGCTAGATGATGCCGATGAATACCCACCCGTGGAACAATGGGAGATTGACGAGGCACTAGCAGACATTAAAGCAGACTTACAATGGATGGAGGAGAACACCTAATGAGGAACAGAACATATATAAACCGCAGCTCGCACGAGCGTATGATCTACGGGGAAACGTATAGTCTAGCTCAAATAGCATTGATCACAGACATGGCTAAAACCACGCTGCACAATCGCTTTGGTTTTGCTGAGTCATTTAGTGACCATGAGATTAGAAGCCCTGATAGGGCGTTTGTATGGCCTCTAATGGAGACTGCTGGCGCTAAGCTGTCCGCTGAGTGGTTGAGCAGGAGTTTAGTAGCATGATACTGTTCGGACGCTTGTTATCTATAGAGTACAGACTAGGTGTAGGCTTTGATCTTGAGTTTGCTGACAGTCGTGCTGTCTGGGTCTTTAACAACATCACGGGTGAGCAGAGTGCCTTGCCCTTCATGGGTACAATAATTAGCCTGCCTCTGTGCTTAATCACATACGGTAGGATATACGAGGAGGTAGAAATAGATGAGTAAAATTAAAGAGAACTTGTTAGGATATGAGTACGATCAGAATGACTGGATCGAACCCGCAGCGCACGTCATGGTTGACGAACTGGTCGAGTATCAGGTATACTGTATGTCTTTATCTGAGCTGACACAGAGAGTAGCTAGGCAGGTAAGAGATGAGTATTATGCCAACCCATACATGAACATGGCCAACAAACATAACGAGGTATTTAGAGATGAGTAGATGCAGAGCATGTGACGTAATCTTAGGTGAGTACGAGTTGAAGCGGAGGGACAAACAAACTGGCCTCCATGCTGATCTCTGTAACACCTGTTACTCACACTCCAACGATGCAATTAACGAAGTAGAAATAATCACAGCACTTAGTCAACATTTAAGTGAAAAAGAACTTGACACCTTTTTGACTAATGATTATAATACTTAGGTAAGCAAAGGGAATGTTTAATAATAATCTTTAAAGTTTAATCAATCGCTACTTAAGTAGTAGCAAATAACCTAGAAGGAAGTAATCATGGCAGTAGTAGAAGGTACAATAGCGTTTGAAAACCTAGACACCCACGAGATGTATCAGGGTCAATCCACTGGCAAGTATTCAGTTGTCATTAGCGTAGATGACGCAACAGCAGAGAAGTTAGAGTCAGCAGGCATTAAGCTCCGCGAGTACGAAGGTACAAAGCAACGTAAGTTTAGTACCAAGTACGATGTCCCAGTGATGGACGCAGAAGGTTCTCCGTTTGCTGGTCGCATTGGTAGAGGTAGTAAGGTCAGGCTGTTATGGGCAGAGGGTCAGCCTCATCCTGTCCACGGTACAGGTACATACCTCAACAAGATCAAGGTCTTGGAAGTAGCAGAGCAAGAAGCTGGTGAGGACTTCTAATGGAATCGGAGTCCACTTTTGTCCAACATGAGTCATGCCCTTCGTGTGACTCTAAGGATAACTTGGCTAGGTACTCCGATGGACACGCCGTCTGTTTCTCAGGCGGCTGTTCACATTACGAGCGGGGCGATGGCACAGTTACCAGAATCCACACCAGACCAGCGAGGAAATTAGAGATGACAGGCGTAATAGCAGCAATCTCCGACAGGCGTATCAATCAAGAGACAGCTAAACGATACGGTGTCACAGTAGAGTATGGGCCTGACGGTACTATCTCTAAGCACCACTACCCTTACTACGATAAGGACACAGGCGATGCAACAGGTACTAAGGTACGCATCGTAGAGAACAAGTCCTTCTATGCAACAGGAGAGTTTAATAATGCGGGTCTCTTCGGCCAACAGGCGTTCAAGTCAGGTGGTAAATACATCACGGTTACAGAAGGCGAGGCGGACGCGCTTGCTGTCAACGAAATGTTCGATGGAAAGTGGCCAGCAGTCAGCATCAGATCAGGAGCAGCCGGTGCAGCCAAAGACATCAAAGCAAACCTAGAGTGGCTAGAGACCTTCGACAATGTGGTCATCTGTTTCGATAACGACAAGGCAGGAACGGAAGCAGCCAAGGCAGTGCTTAATCTCTTCACCCCCAACAAAGCTAAGAACGTAACGCTACCTATGAAGGACGCAGGCGAGATGCTTAAGTCTCGTAAGGTTGCAGAGTTTGTCAAGGAGTGGTGGAACGCCAAGGCATTTAGACCTGACGGTATTGTCTCAGGCTTAGACACATGGGAGTTACTTCAAGAGCAGAAGGATGTCAAATCCATACCCTATCCTTGGGACTGCTTGAATTCCTTTACCTATGGCTTTAGACGTAAGGAATTAGTTACCATCACTTCAGGGTCAGGCATGGGTAAGAGTCAGATCATGCGGGAGCTTGAGCATTACTTGTTGAAGAACACGGAAGATAACATTGGTATCCTAGCACTGGAAGAAGACATACCTAAGACTACGTTAGGTATCATGTCCATTGAAGCCAACAAGCTACTGCACATACCAGAGGTACGCGCCAAGGTTACACCAGAGGCAGAGCGTGGTTACTGGGAGCAGACGTTTGGGTTAGGTCGTTTGCAGTTACTGGATCACTTCGGTAGTACCAGTGAGGACGATCTGTTAGGACGCATACGCTACATGGCCAAGGGTCTTGACTGCAAGTGGATCATCTTGGATCACCTCAGTATTGTAGTCAGTGATCAGTCCAACGGTGACGAGCGTAAGGCTATCGACAGTATCATGACTAACCTTCGCAAGATTGTACAAGAGACAGGCGTTGGGTTGTTCTTAGTGTCACACCTCCGCAGACCATCAGGTCAGAAGGCGCACGAGGATGGCGGTAAGATTAGCTTAGGTGAGTTACGAGGCAGTGCAGCTATCGCACAGCTCAGTGACATGGTGATTGGATTAGAGCGAGACCAGCAACATGCTGATGCTACTATCCGTAACACTACTACTGTCCGTGTCCTGAAGAACAGGTTTGCGGGGTTGACAGGGCCAGCTTGTTACTTGTACTATGATAATGAATCAGGCCGTATGATTGAGACAGCCTGTCCAGCATCGGATGACAAAGCGGAGTTTTAAATGCGAGAGATAGTATTTGACATTGAGACCAACGGTTTAAACCCTAGCAAAGTATGGTTAGTATGGGTTTACGAGAGAGATACAGATAAGTATGTATTGTTCTCAGCCGATACAGTCTCTGCCTTTAGCCAGTACATTAAAGATATGGGAGAGTGCAGAGTAATTGGACATAACATTATTGACTTTGACATACCTGTCTGCGAAAGGTTGTTAGCTACTGACTTTAGTAAGTGCATTGTGTCAGATACATTAGTTATGTCACGCCTTGCTGATCCTTCACGGGACGGTGGGCATTCACTAGGAAGCTGGGGTGAGAGATTAGGATTCCCCAAAGGAGAGCATGATGATTGGGATAACTTTACGCAAGACATGGTGGAGTATGGTAAGCAAGATGTTAGAGTTAATGAACTGGTGTACAAGAGATTACTTTCTGAGCTTAGTGGTTTTGGAAGTGAGAGTATTGACCTTGAGCATCGAGTGCAGGCAATTATATCACAGCAAATTAAAAGAGGCTGGACTTTAGATCAAGAGAAATCCTTTGTATTACTTGCTGAACTTAAAGAAAAGAAGTATGACTTAGAGGATGAGGTACATGAAGTCTTTAAACCTTTACCTACTTTTGTAAAACAAGTATGCCCTAAGATTAAGAAGGACGGGGCGATGTCAGTTGTGGGTCTGAAGTTCTTAGGTGACAGTTGGGAAGTAGTCGGTGGCGAGTTTAGTCGCATTGATTTTCCAGAGTTTAACTTAGGATCACGACAGCAGATAGGTAGATACCTACAATACTTTGGCTGGAAGCCTAAGCAATTTACTGAGACAGGACAGGCCATCGTTGACGAGGCAGTGCTGCGGGAAGTGAAGGGCATACCACAAGCGTCTTTGATTGGTGAGTACCTGATGATACAGAAGCGTATCGCACAGGTGCAGAGCTGGTTAGATGCAGTCACGGACGAAGGTAGAGTACATGGGTACGTTAATCCCAACGGAGCTGTGACGGGCCGTATGACACACTCTAGTCCAAACATGGGGCAGGTGCCAGCAGTCTACTCACCCTACGGCAAACAGTGTCGTGATGTGTGGACAGTACCCAAAGGTTACAAGCTGGTAGGTATGGATGCCAGTGGACTTGAGCTACGAATGCTTGCTCACTACATGAATGATGAGGGATACACAAATGAAATACTCAACGGAGATATACACACGGCAAACCAGTTGGCTGCGGGCCTTGACACTAGAGATCAAGCAAAGACTTTCATCTACGCTTTCCTTTATGGGGCAGGAGACGCCAAGATCGGAAGTATCGTTGGAGGAACTGCAAAGGATGGCAAGAGACTTAAAGAAAAGTTCCTTGCAAATACGCCTGCTCTTGGAGACCTACGAGAACGAGTTGGACTGGCGGCTGGAAGAGGCTATGTTCTTGGCTTGGATAGGAGAAGGGTCGCCATACGATCAAGCCACGCGGCACTGAACAGCCTGTTACAGTCGGCTGGTGCTATTATAATGAAGAAAGCCTTGTGTTTGTTGCATGAGTATGCTACACTATGGGGTATAGACTTTCACATAATAGGAAACATACATGATGAGATCCAGACAGAGGTACGAGAAGAGAAAGCAGAGGTTTTCGGAAGGCTGGCAACAAGCTGTGTTGAAGCTGCCGGAACCTATTACAAGCTCAACTGCCCCCTCGCCGGAGATTACAAAGTTGGAAACACATGGGCAGACACGCATTAGAGATTGTGTGGACTGTGCTGTTCGTTTGACAGCAAGTAATACCTATCTTACACACCTAGAAGGTAGAGGATGTAGATGCAAGAACTGCTGGTCTGTCTTTCAAAGACCTATGTTAAATTCTAGGATGTTTGTTAACGGTAAGTACATCTCTAAGAAACACCCTCTGTACAAAGCAGGCAAGTACAAGGGCTTTGAAGATGCAGCCTTTAGTTCCTTAGAGAACTACAAGACTAGCCCAGAGGGTCAGGTGTATATAATCACGAACCCTGCATGGGAAGGTTGGGTTAAGGTAGGCATGGCTGTTGATGCAGATGATAGGCTAGGCGGTTATCAAACTTCAAGCCCTTACAGAGATTACACGTTAGCTTATACAGTAGACACACCAGATCGTAGAGCAACTGAAGCTGAAACACACAACAGGCTAGCTGATGTTTTTGAGCAGCGCAATGAGTGGTTCAAGTGTGACGTAGAGACAGCTAAGCGGTGGTTAGATACAGTCATAGGAGAGTTCGATGAAGCATGTTGAAACTTTAGTAGCAGACATCTACGCTCTGATGGAAAGCAAGGACGCTGACCCATCTGTAGATGTGGAGCAAGAGATAGAACGCTTTGGTGAAGGGGTTAAATCACTGATGCGAACGGAGTTTGGTCGGAAGAAGCGAGAGGATAATAGACTGTTACGTTTGTCTAACATTGGCCGCACTGACCGTTACCTTTGGAACCATTACAATGGTACTGAAGGAGAGGAGCTGGAACCTCATACTTATGTCAAGTTTATGTATGGTCACTTGATCGAAGAGATGTTGCTCTTCTTGACTCGCATGGCTGGACACACTGTTACGGATGAACAGAAGGTGTGTAAAGTAAATGGAATCGTAGGTCACATGGATTGTTCTATTGACGGGATAGTTACAGACGTTAAGTCAGCCAGCGCCTTTGGCTTTAAGAAGTTTAAGGATGGTAGTTTAGTACATGACGATCCCTTTGGTTACATAGATCAGATCAAAGCCTATGGTCACGCCTGCGGGCAGACTAAGGTTGGTTGGTTGGCTATGGACAAAGCAAACGGACACATTACTTACCTTAAGTATGACCTTAAAGAAACAGATAACACTAAACTTAAGGAGCCTATCGCTGACAGGATTGATCAGATCAAGGCAATGGTATTAGAGCCAGAACCTACAGCTTATTGTTACGAACCTGTGCCTGATGGCAAGTCAGGTAACATGAAGCTGGCCATTGGTTGTTCTTACTGTCAGTTTAAAGCACACTGTTACCCAGACCTAAGAGTATTTAGCTATGCTTACGGGCCTAAGTATCTGTGCAAGGTAGTCAACGAGCCACGAGTACGGGAGTTTGTGTTAGATGAAACAGGGTTTTAGGTCAGGGCTAGAGAAGGACTTATCAGAGAAGCTAGATGGGCAGTACAAGTTTGAACCTTATGGTCTGCCCTACACTACACACAGACAATACATACCGGACTTCGTACACGAAGACAAGGCAGTACTGATAGAGTGTAAAGGATTCTTTAGAGTAGGTGACACACAGAAGTACAAGGCTATTAGAGACTCAATGCCTGAGTGGGAGATCATCTTTGTATTGTCAAACCCTAGCAAGAAGGTACGGAAGGGTGGTAAGATAACAATGGGTGAGTGGTGTGAGAAGGAAGGCTTCAAGCACTACACCATTGAGACATCAAAGGAAATG
>Ga0209304_1002001_pt1 | contig 11515 bp, 14 predicted proteins | sample COGITO_mtgs_1004_4_FD_184789 | JGI IMG/M metagenome (GOLD analysis project Ga0209304, IMG submission 184789) | Pelagic marine microbial communities from North Sea - COGITO_mtgs_100423 (SPAdes) (version 2) | ecosystem: Environmental > Aquatic > Marine > Epipelagic ...
GTGCGGCCATAAAAAAAGACGGCCCTTTCGGAACCGCCTTTTTTAGAAAAACTAGGTAATAACCGGTGGTTATTAGCTGAGCTTTTCCTTGATACGTGCTGCTCGACCTGACAGTTCGCGCAAGTAGTAAAGCTTGGCGCGACGAACCGCACCGCGACGCTTTACTTCAATGCTGTCAACCAGAGGACTGTAAGTCTGGAAAGTACGCTCTACGCCGATACCGTTAGAGATTTTACGTACAGTGAATGCAGAGTTCAGCTGGCGGTTACGCTTGGCCAGAACTACACCTTCAAAAGCCTGAAGACGCTCGCGAGTGCCCTCTTTTACTTTTACCTGAACAACAACGGTATCACCGGGGCTGAAATCAGGAATTTCTTTGCTCATCTGCTCTTTTTCAATTGCAGCGATAATAGATGTCTTGCTTGTCATTTTTCTTGCTCCTCAATTTTCATTGGTTGGTGGCATGCCACCTGCTTTAGAGCTCTGTACAGAGAGGATGAACACTATCCTTTGTCATCATCTGCCAGCGCAGCACTCATTTCCTTGAGTAATGTCTGTTGCTCTTTATTGAGCTTCAGGCAGTCCAGTAAATCCGGTCTTCTCTGTTGGGTTCGCACCAATGATTGCTGCAAACGCCAACGTCTTATCTTTTCATGATTCCCTGACAGCAGTACCTTGGGTACAGCCTGGCCCTGGTAATCATCTGGCCGCGTATAGTGCGGGCAGTCGAGTAGCCCATCGGCAAAGGAATCCTGATCCGCAGAATCTGAATGCCCCAGTGCTCCTGGTATCTGGCGTATCAGCGCATCCATCAAAACCATTGCTGGAAGCTCTCCGCCACTAAGTACGTAGTCACCTATAGACCACTCCTCATCGACTTCTAACTCTATCAGTCGCTCGTCGATTCCCTCGTAGCGACCAGCAATCAGTATCAGTGACTGCTGTGTTGAAAATTTGTTCACGGCACTCTGTTTGAGTACCTGACCCTGCGGTGATAAATACACCACAACAGTGTCATTTCCCGCCCACTCTTTGGCGGCTGATATCGCCTTACGCAAAGGCTCTATCATCATCACCATACCGGGACCGCCTCCGTAGGGGCGTTCATCAACCGTTTGATGACGATCTGTAGTAAATTCTCTAGGATTGAAGCTTTTACACTGCACCAATCCATTTTTAACCGCTCGACCACTAACACCGTATTCGGTCAATGAATCGAACATTTCAGGGAACAAGGTAATCAATGCAATCTTCATTCACTTGTACCTCTGAGTTCGCTGACTTTAAAAAGCAGGATCCCAATTAACATCAATTTTTTGTTCCGCCAGATCTACCTTGACAACAAATTCATCGACGTAAGGTATTAATCGCTCTTCCCGATCAATACTTTCGCTGTCACCCTTGACCACCAGTACATCATTTGCGCCGGTTTCCAGTATCGACTTAACCACGCCAAGCCGCACTTGCTGATCTTCATGGTGAGCTATAACCGCCAGACCCTCAAGTTGATGCCAGTAGTAATCATCTGTATTGAGGTCGGGGAAATTGCCCTTGTCGACCAAAATATCGTTACCGCACCATGTTTGAGCGAGGTCGCGATCATCAACACCTTTGATATGCACTACTAGGCTTTCGCCATGTCTGCGCCAATCATCGATTTCCAGTTTCTGAATGCCCGAAGCCGTAGCTATAAGCCACGGCTTGTAGGAGCAGAGCACCTCTACCTGTTCGGTATAAGAGTGCACCTTCACCCAGCCACGCACACCGAATACTGTCGTTATGCGACCAACAACCAGTGTTTGCATCGAATTTTAATCCCCGGAAGTACGCAGCGGTAAATGCTGGTAGATCAGGCAGCTACTGTAGCAGCGGCTTTTGAGGCTTCTTTAATCAACGACTTAACACGATCACTAACCTGAGCACCCTGACCCTGCCAATAAGTGACGCGATCAAGATCAATACGCAGGGCTTCTTCAGCGCCGCGTGCTACTGGGTTAAAGAAACCGATACGCTCAATGTAGCGAGCGTCACGTGCTTTGCGTGAGTCGGAAACTGTGATGTGGTAAAAGGGACGTTTCTTAGCGCCACCACGAGCTAATCTAATTGTTACCATTTACTAAAATCCTGTGTTCAAACTGGCATAATCGCCAGATTTGATGCTTATAAAAAGCTTTGTGTACCTACACACGTAGCTCCCCGAAAGGCGCGGTATCTTACGTCATAAGAGCGTAAAAGGAAACCACTTTAACAGTGATATTTGAAGAGTGGAGAATCCACGGTATAAGCGCCTTAACAGCGCGATTAAAAAGGGGCGCGCTTTCTCTGCAACCCCTTTAAAGTATGATATCCAAAGAATTTAACGACGCGGGAATCCGCCTGGAGGCAATCCACCCATTGGCGGCATTCCACCGCCCATTCCACCACCCGGGCCACCACCCATGCCACGCATCATATTCTGCATGCCTTTGCCCTTCATTTTTTTCATCATTTTGCCCATCTGCTTATGCTGCTTGAGCAGGCGGTTTAGATCCTGGATCGTAGTTCCCGAACCAAGGGTGATACGACGCTTGCGGGACCCATTCAAAATATCTGGATTGCGGCGCTCTTTGACAGTCATAGAGCTGATAATGGCATCCATCTGGCTAAACTGGCCGGTAACATTTTGTTGCTGAGCCATCTGCGCCATATTGCCCATTCCTGGCAGCTTGTCCATCAAGCCGGCCATACCACCCAGATTATTCATCTGCTGCAGCTGGTCACGTAAATCTTCAAGATCAAAACCTTTGCCTTTGGCAATTTTCTTGGCGAGTTTTTCGGCTTTTTTCTTATCAACCTTGCGCTCAACATCTTCAATAAGCGACATAACATCGCCCATACCTAGTATGCGCGAGGCGATTCGCTCAGGATGGAAAGGCTCTAAGGCATCGGTTTTCTCACCCACACCGAGGAATTTAATCGGCTTGCCGGTCACATGTCGCACCGACAGAGCGGCACCACCACGGGTATCACCATCGACCTTGGTTAAGATTACGCCGGTCAGAGGCAGGGCTTCATTAAAGGCTTTGGCGGTATTCACCGCATCTTGGCCAATCATAGAGTCGATGACAAACAGGGTTTCAACCGGATTGGCCGCTTTGTGTACCTGCTTGATCTCGGTCATCATCTCGCCGTCAATATGCAAGCGACCGGCGGTATCAATTATCAGAACATCTACGAATTTGGTTTTTGCGCTGGCAATCGCGTCATTGACAATATCTACCGGCTTTTGACTGGTGTCACTGGGGAAAAATTCCGCACCCACTTCACTGGCAAGGGTTTTAAGCTGCTCAATAGCCGCTGGTCGATAGACATCGGCAGAGACAACCATGACCTTTTTCTTTTCCCGCTCCTGCAGGTGGCGGGAAAGCTTGGCCACAGAGGTGGTTTTACCCGCACCCTGGAGACCGGCCATTAATATTACAGCTGGCGGTTGCGCCGCTAGATTGAGGGATTCGTTTTCCTCCCCCATAACGTTTTCAAGTTCAGTTTGAACAATTTTAAGAAACTGCTGGCCGGGGTTGAGGCTGCGATTAACCTCTTGACCTAGGGCGCGCTGTTTAATCTGCTCGATAAAATCTTTGACCACTGGCAGCGCAACATCCGCCTCAAGTAGCGCCATGCGCACTTCTCGGAGGGTATCTTGGATATTAGCTTCACTAAGGCTCGCTTTTCCTGAAATCTTTTTCAGGCTGTCCGACAGACGTTCACTTAAATTTTCAAACATTGCCATGGATATTGTTTCCAACTAGTCATTGATGCCGAGCAGTATAGCAATTATTTCCCTCAACTCTTCACCCCGCTCACTGAATATGACACACTCTATTGAAATATTTTGTGATGAACACTGATGACTAGTTTCTTAGCGAGCTCTGCAATTGCTGTCTATCTGTTTGCCTTTGGCTATCAGGTTTCGCAGTTGCGCAAACATCCAACTACACCGACCACCGCTTTCCAGCTGGCAGCGGCATTGGCGATTGTACTTCACGGCGCGGCTACCTTTGGTCTGCTTTTTAATTCTGCTGGGTTGGATCTAAGCTTGCTGAAAATATGCGCGCTGATCTCTCTGGTTATTAATATTGTGCTGTTTTTTAGCGGCCTTAAGAAGCCTGTTCACAGTCTATTTCTATTCCTCTTCCCGATTTCTGCGCTGTCATTGTTTGCCGCTATAACCACCGCCAGCACTAAAGAAACTGTGGTGATTCCGCCGGCTATTGAGGCTCATGTACTGATCTCCATACTCGCCTACAGCACGCTTGCTATAGCCGCCCTTCAGGCGCTATTAATCGGCTACCAGAACTGGCAACTCAAACATAAGCATCAGAATTTGCTGATGCGCACCTTTCCACCCCTGCAAAGTATGGAAGCACTGCTGTTTGAAGTGGTCTGGGCTGGCGAAATACTGCTGACCCTGTCGCTGATTAGCGGCTTTCTTTTCTATGATGATTTCTTTGACCAAAAACTGCTTCACAAGGTGGTTTTTAGCATGGTGGCCTGGGTTTTCTACGGCTGCTTGCTGTGGGGACGACACTTTCAGGGCTGGCGTGGCAATACCGCGATTCGCTGGACCTGGGCTGGCTTTATCGCCATATTGCTCGGCTATATCGGCAGTAAAGTCGCGCTGGAATTTCTTCTCGTCTAGCTTCCCAACTAACGAGTCTGGTTAAAACCAACCTAAATTGATTAACAATATGCATTTAATGCCTATTGCCAAAATCTAAAAACTACTTCACCATGATCAACCTTAATATTTTAGGTTTCTGATTCTTGGACGGTTCCCACCCTTGGGTGTTGTGGTTAACACTCGTAGCACTGCTAATTGTATCCGCTTTTTTCTCTGGCTCCGAAACCGGCATGATGTCCTTAAACCGTTATCGGCTTCGACATCAACGCAAAAAAAGTGCTGGCGCTCGCAGAGCAGCCAAACTTCTTGCTGTGCCTGATCGTTTGATCGGCTTAATCCTGATTGGTAATAATGCAGTCAATATTCTGGCGGCGATTGTCGCCAATATGCTGGCCATTATTTATGTCGGCGAAGCGGCCGCGCCCTGGGTAGCCACGGCATCACTGACTATCGCTGTATTGGTATTTTCCGAAGTCACCCCCAAGACCATCGCCGCCCAAAACCCTGAATGGTTTGCCTTTAAAGCCAGCCATATCCTCAAACCCTTGCTAAAGCTTTTGTGGCCATTGGTGTGGATGGTCAATAAGCTGACTAACGGACTGATTATACTGCTGGGCTTTGACCCCAGCGCTTCGCGGGATGACGGCCTGGATACTGAAGAGCTGCGATCGGTGGTCGATATTTCCGGCCATAAGATTTCAGACAGCCACCAGGGTATGTTGAAAGGTATTCTCGATCTGGAGAATGTCACTGTCGAAGATATTATGATTCCTCGCAATGAAATTCTCGGTTTGGATATCGAAGAGGATATCGAGACCCTTATGGAGAAGATGCTCAAAACTGAGTACACCCGACTGCCCCTCTTTGATGGAGATATCAATAACATTATTGGTATCTTCCATATGCGCAAGGCCAATCATTTGGTACGCCTGGAACAGGTGACTCACAACGCGATCAAACGTTTTTCGGATGAGCCTTACTTTATCCCCGAGAGCACAACTCTGACCAACCAGTTACTGAACTTTAAAAAGACCCGTCACCGTCTGGCGATGGTTGTTGATGAGTACGGTGAGGTAATGGGACTGGTGACTCTTGAAGATATTCTCGAAGAGATTGTCGGTGACTTCACCACCAATACCGCCGACGAGATCGAGGAAGTGGTTGCCCAGAAAAATGGCAGCTATCTGATCGACGGTGCGGCCACTATTCGTGAAATCAATAAAGCCACTGAATGGTCTATGCCCACCGATGGCCCCAAGACGCTCAATGGATTAGCGCTTGAGCAGCTGGAAAGCATTCCGGACGGCAATGTTAGCTTTATGGTTAATAATTACCGCTGCGAGACGATAGAGCTTAACGGCAAAATGATTAAGAAGATTTGCGTAACTTCCCTGCATAGAGAGAAAGACGAAGATTAGTTACGGTTAGAATCACGGTTAAATAGTTAACGTCTTTTTAGTAGAACGGATTCACTTTTCTATTGCGCTCACCGCAAGCAATCAACACATCAAGTCTCTGATCATTGTCGAGACCAGACCAATCACGAATTTCACCCGCGGTTCTGTAACAACCGAGACAGACATCCTCATCGTTTAAAGAACAAATTGAGTTACAGGGTGATGCTACTGGTTTATCTGCCATCAGTTTTTAATTTCCAGGTTTAATTTCTTCAAGATCAATTGCCATTCTGGCCGCTTTTTCAACATAAACAGCGGCTGAGCCAAGCAAAAATTGTTTACTTTGCTCATCTAACTGCCGCACAACAACACCGGGGGAACCCACCACCAGCGAACCATCGGGAATAACGGTATTGGCTTTAACTAACGTATTGGCGCCAATAATGCAGTCGCTGCCAACTTTAGTCCCATCGAGAATGACTGCATTGATACCCACCAATGTTCGATCACCGATTTCAAGGCAGTGAATCATCGCATTGTGGCCTACGGTGACATCTTCACCAATCACCAGCGGCTTGCCTGGATCGCAATGCAGTACAGCGCCATCTTGTATATTACTGCGGGCACCTACTTCAATATGATCGCAGTCACCGCGAATCACCGCATTAAACCAAACACTGACGTGCTCTTTCAATGTTACCTGACCCATTACGTCCGCACTCGGCGCAACAAATACTGACGAGTGGATATCTGGACTCTGATCACCAATTCGATAAATCATCTATCTTCCTGTAATGGAAATGCGTCTATTAATAACGTGGCTTATCTATTACGCAGCAACTGAATTTGCTGATGACTCGGATAGTTTAAATCCAGCCCAGCACTCAGAGTTTCATTTAGCATATCGGTGATTACCCGCAGCGTAAAACCCCAGATTTGGTATTCTCTATCCTGCTCATCACGGTAATGTAAGCAGGGAAAACTGATTAATTCACCCTGATGGCTGAGATCAAAATAAGTGTAGCGCTCAATATCTAAAAAATAATTTATCGGCACGGTAAAAATAGAGCCAATTTCCGAGGGATCGCCAACCAGAGCAGGTGAATCAGCCAGCAGACCTACAAAGGGGGTTACTTGCAAGTTGCGACGTCTCGGCGTGGCGCTGGGCAATGTCGCAATAACATCCACCACTGCCGGATCCAAATCAATTTCCTCTTTTGCTTCGCGCAGTGCGGTCTGCAAAAGATCCGTATCCTCGGCATCCCACATACCACCAGGAAAGGCGACTTCGCCAGCATGACTATTAAGGTGCCTTGCACGCTGGGTTAAAATAATCTCAGGGGGTTTTCCGTTATCAATTATCGCAACCAGAACAGCCGCTGATAAACGGGTTGGGTGCTCCACAGGTTGAGTTCTACAAAGTGGAAATTTTTCCAGATTTTTAACAATTGTTTCTAACATTTGTGCATTATACGCAGGTCTGTTTTATTTCTGAGCTTTAGATGAATTTTTGTTCCAGTTGCGGCGAGTCCGTCATAATAAAAATCCCTGAAGGCGATAATCGCGAACGTCATGTCTGCGAATACTGCCTGACTATCCACTACGAAAATCCACGGGTGATCGCAGGGGTGCTGCCGGTCTACGGCGATCAGATTCTGCTCTGTCGACGAGCCATTGAGCCGCGTCATGGTTTCTGGACGCTGCCCGCAGGCTTTCTGGAAAATGGTGAGTCGTCATTGCAGGGGGCGCTGCGGGAATGCGTAGAAGAGGCTAATGCACAGGTTGTAGAGCCTCAGCTATATGCACTGTTTGATATTCCACAGATCAATCAGGTCTATGTTTTCTACCGCGCCGAAATGACCGAAGCCAAATTTAACCCAACCTTCGAGTCATCTGAAGTGGCGCTGTTTGATGAAGAAAATATACCCTGGGATGAACTGGCCTTTCCGGTTGTTGAGTTGGCCCTGCACCACTTCTTAAATGACCGGCAGAGCGGAAACTTCATTGTCCGTCACGATGAAATAAAACGCCCCTGGAAAAGCCCGCGCTCTATCTCATCATTTAAACCCTGATATTAGAAATGCAGTTGGAATGCCAGATAAAAGCCCTCAAAGGTGGCATCTGATTGCAGATCGTCAAGATCATCCAGCTCAACCAACATTGAACGGTAGCCAAGAATTAAACTGGGATCGACTGCCGGAAATAGGTCAAACTCATAGGCTAGCTGAGCCGCCCAATCAATCAGCCTGAAATCATCAACGTTGATCCAGTTGGCGATCACATGAGCGGAAAGCCCTGTTAGCGGGATATCCACCCCAACCTGCCCGTAGAGCAACGGGCCTACGGCATCCAGATCAATTGATTCCTGCTGACTAACGCCCACCAGACTCGCCTCGCCATCAAATGAACGGGCTGTAATACCTATATCCAGATCCACCACATTATCAAGAATCTCGTAATAGAAAGTCGCGTCTGTGTGCGTCAGGTCTAGGGAGACATCAACCTGCTGGTCACTGACAAAGGGGTTGCCATTAAGATTAGTGCCAGCGGTGACCAAAGCATTGCCGGTCCACTGCATTTCACTGTGTTGAATACGGATATTCGGCAACAGCGGGATGGGATGCTCTAGGGCGACAAAAACAAACTGATTATTTTGCTCGTCAAGATTTAGAGTCGATTTCAGATCGATGTCGGTGCGCCCAATATTGCCTTCCGGACTCGCCTGCCAGGAACCGCCACCAACATAGAGACCAACAACATCAGCAACTACTGTTAATGGCGTAAGAGTTATAGCTACAACTAATATACTGCGTAATGAAATCATCGGTCATTCCCTGAATGAGTTAAAGGATAGTTTTAAACAGCGTTCATCATAGTAATTAACTCGAGGGATTAGTGTGACCTGCCACCGGGATTGCCTGTAACGAGTTGGCAAAATTCTCTTCTACTAATCAACAGTCATAAAAAAACCCCGCACTTTTTAAGTACGGGGTTTTTTAGATCTAAGCGACAGATTAGCGCTGACTTTTTACAGTCCTTCAGCGTGCTCTGACAGGTATTCAGCAACACCAGCAGTGGTGTCCTTCATACCCGCATCACCTTTAGTCCAGCCAGCAGGGCAAACTTCGCCGTGCTCTTCGTGGAAGTTCAGTGCATCGATCATACGCAACATTTCATCAACGTTACGGCCCAATGGCAGATCATTCACTACCTGGTGACGAACCATACCTTCTTCATCGATAAGGAAAGAGGCGCGGAATGCGATACCGGCTTCTGGATGCTCTACATCATAGGCGTTGCAGATTTCGTGTTTAACATCGGCAACCAGTGCATATTTCACTTGGCCAATACCACCATCATTGATTGCAGTGTTGCGCCATGCGTTGTGTGAGAACTGAGAGTCAATTGAAACACCAATTACTTCCACGCCACGGCTTTGGAATTCTGCATAACGGTGATCAAAGGCGATCAATTCTGACGGGCAGACAAAGGTGAAGTCCAAAGGATAAAAGAAGATAACTGCTTTCTTGCCTTTGATGCTTTCTGCCAAGTTGTAATTTTCGATAATTTCGCCGCTTCCAGTCACTGCTGCTGCAGTGAAGTCAGGCGCTGGCCTTCCAACTAATACACCCATTTAAATACTCCTAATATAAAAATATAAATTTAATAAAAAAAATCGTTACGGCGATTTACTCTTCAGCGGGTGCCGCTTCATCAATCAATGGTTTTAGCTCACCCTTTTCATGCATCTCAGTAACAATATCACAGCCGCCGATAAGCTCGCCTTTAACCCATAACTGAGGGAAAGTCGGCCAGTTGCCATAGGTTGGTAGGTTAGCGCGAATCTCTGGATTAGATAGAATATCAACATAGGCAAAACGCTGCCCGCAACCCATTAAAGCCTGTACTGTGCGGGAAGAAAATCCACACTGCGGCTGATTGGGCGAGCCTTTCATATAAAGAATAATTGCGTTGCTTTCTACCTGATCACGAATGGTTTCCATAATGTCCATAAAGACAAATTCCTCTGAATTAATAAACTGCTGCAAATAAAATCCATTTTACCCGTTTACGGGTATTGGTAACACCACCGAAGTCTATTTATTTTGCATTAACTAATTATTTACGCGGCAAATCTTCGACTAGATCGACATTGACCTTAATCTTTCAAATGCAAATGAGAACGATTTGCATTTGCGTTTAGAGGTTAGTATAGTGCCCCCTCAATTTGATCAGGCCTGAATATTTCACCGTGAATGTTTAGGCTTAAATATAGCTTTGAACATAAGGAATCTAAGTAATGAAGAAGCAACTTCTCGCCACGCTTATTGGCCTAAATATAACTGCAGCCGCTCAAGCCGCCACTCCCAGCACTGATGAAATGTGGGCAATTATTCAACAGCAGCAAGAGCAAATCGCCACGCTTACAGAACAGTTAAGCCAAAATAATTCGCGCTTAAGTGAGACTGAAATTGTTGCCGAAGCGACTATTTCTGCTGTAGAGAAAATCTCAATGACGCCCGCCTCTGCTAACAAGACAAATATTGGCGGATATGGTGAGCTGCACTACAACAATCTGGAAAAAGACGATGGCAGTGGCGACAAAGACGCTATGGACTTCCATCGTTTTGTTTTATTCACCTCACATCAATTTAGCGACAGTATCCGTTTCTTCTCGGAGCTGGAAGTTGAACACAGCATTTCCGGTGAAGGTAAGGTCGGTGAAGTCGAGCTGGAGCAAGCCTTTATAGAATGGGATATCTCTGCCAACCAAACCGCTAAGGCTGGTTTATTCCTGCTACCCATAGGCATCATTAACGAGACCCATGAGCCAAACACTTTTTACGGCACGGAGCGAAATAATGTTGAGAAAAATATTATTCCCGCTACCTGGTGGGAAGGCGGTGCCGCTCTCAGTGGCGAGTTATCACCGGGCCTGAGCTATGACATCGCTGCTCACTCTGGACTCTTTCTCGATGACGGTGAGTACAAGCCACGCGATGGACGTCAAAAAGTCGGTAAGGCCAAGGCAGACGATATGGCATTCACTGGCCGTCTGAAATATACCGCGATCCCAGGTTTAGAGCTGGCAGCATCGGTTCAATTTCAAAACGACATGCGTCAGGGTGAAGGCGAGGCTATCGATGGAACACTGTTTGAAACACATATTGCTTGGCAAAAAGACGATTTCCAGTTGCGCGCACTCTACGCCTCATGGGACTTTGACAACGCTATTAACAGCATTAAAGATGGCGCCGATGAGCAGACTGGTTTTTACTTAGAGCCGTCCTATAAGGTCACCGACAAGATTGGTGTCTTTGCCCGCTACAGTGAGTACGACAACAGTGCCGGCAGTTCGACGGACACTGCAGTTGAACAATTTGATCTTGGTATGAACTACTGGCTTCACCCCAACGTAGTCTTTAAAATAGATTATCAGAATCAAGACAATAACTCG
>Ga0209304_1002018_pt1 | contig 11454 bp, 8 predicted proteins | sample COGITO_mtgs_1004_4_FD_184789 | JGI IMG/M metagenome (GOLD analysis project Ga0209304, IMG submission 184789) | Pelagic marine microbial communities from North Sea - COGITO_mtgs_100423 (SPAdes) (version 2) | ecosystem: Environmental > Aquatic > Marine > Epipelagic ...
TACTCGCAAGAAAGTAGTATAGAGCAAGCCTTTGCCGAAACGTTTGGCGGCGACCGCCCCTGCGAACTCTGTAAAATCATCACCGCAGTCGATACCGAGCAAGAATCCACTCCGACTCAGCGAAGCAACGAAACCAAGAGCCTAAAGCTCATGCTCGGCCAAACACCGCGCATCACGTTCGCACCCACACATTTCATAGCTGCCAAGCGCAGTATGGTCGAACTGGCACCACCAATGCGGCACCCACGCGTGCCCACCCCACCGCCGCGACTCGTTTAACGAGCTGTATTCAAAAGTAGAAGCGACACTCTTGTCGCTTTGCGGGCGAAAGTGACGACCTACATGTCGTCTGCTCATTCGTGGCGTCCGAGCTTGCTCGGGCCCGCATAAAACCTGATCCGCCCACCCGCAGAAAAGCCTGAGCAAGCTCAGACGCCACAAAGAGGCATCATCGCATTTGTGAGCACTCAGCTAAACAACAAACAACGAGCAACATAATGAACACATTTACCAAACACATACTTCTTTTCTCCACACTCACCGCGGCCACCAGCGCCACCTTCGCCGCGCCGTCCTTCAGTTGCTGCGCGACCGACGACAGCTATCAGGGACGTCCCGATGAACACGCGCCGATCTCCGTGATGGGCGATCACACCCACGCCAAATCTGGCTGGATGATGTCCTACCGCACCATGCACATGGATATGGACGGCATGCGCCACGGCACGGATCGTGTCTCGTCAGGTGATGTCTTCGCCGAAAGCTACAGCGTCACACCTGAGTCCATGTCGATGGACATGCACATGCTCGGTCTCATGTATGCGCCCACGGACAAGCTCACGCTCATGCTCATGAGCAACTACATTGAGACTGAGATGGATCACCGCGTCTTGCCGATGAGCGCTGGTATGATCAACAACGGCAGCACCAAGTTCACCACCGAAACCAGCGGCATTGGCGATGTGAAACTCGGCGGACTCTACCGATTCTACCTTAAGGAAAATCGCAAAGCTCACCTTGGTCTCAGCCTGAGCCTACCAACCGGCTCGATCGACGAAAAGGACACGATTCCTGGCATGGACGGCCCAGCGAACCGACAACTACCCGCACCGATGCAACTCGGCTCCGGCACCTACGACCTACTCCCATCGCTGACTTATGTGCAACAGTTTGAGGATTGGTCCTACGGCGCACAAGCCAATGCCGTCATCCGCCTCGAAAGCGAGAACGACAACGGCTATCGACTCGGCGACGTCTGGGGCGCCACGACATGGGTAGGCACCAACCTAAGCGAATGGATCGGCCTCAACACAGGCCTGAACTACACCTACACCAGCAAGCTCAAGGGCAGCCAAGACGACGTCGGCACCATGGGGCCGAATGGTAAATCGGTCACCACCGCCTACGAAAGTAACACCGGCGGCGAACGCCTAGACGCGATCTTCGGCATCAACCTATATGTCCCAAGTGGCATCTTAAAAGGCCAGCGTATTGCTGTCGACCTACGTTTGCCACTCTGGCAAGATCTCAATGGCTACCAACTAGAGGCCGACTACATGCTTACTTTGGGTTGGCAGATGGCGTTCTAAGCGCCTATGTAGAAACGACACTCTTGTCGCTTTCCCGCAGATACCAAAACGGCAAGAGTGTCGCTTCTACTGAAGTGGGCGTCGTGGATTCGACCCCCGCTTTTTGGCACCTACCCCAACAGCCATCGACGAACCGTAAAAAAACTTTTGTGTATTCTGTGCCTTTTGTAGTTAATCGTTGTTCACAGTACTTTACCATGTCTCGCCTCCGCCATTTTTCATACTACCTAATCCTCGCTGCGCTGCTTCTGTGTGCGCTTGGAGCACACGCACAAAACCGTGAACTTCTCGGCGAATATCGTATCGGTATGGTTGGTCGCGACCAAGGCAATGCCATTTACCAAGCCACCCACCTCGGCGCCCAAGATGCTGCACGCGACCTGAGCGAACAGTACTCGATCGACGTCGAGCTACTCGACTTCACGCCCAATGTCGAGCACGGCGGCAGTCAGTCCGCCTCGCTTGCCGGCCTCTTCATCGAAAACGCCGACGGCTTCATTATTAGCCCAGCAGAGCCCGAGGTAATTCGTTCGTCGATTGAATTTGCTCTAGAGCAAGAACAAGAAGTCGTCTTTTTCGAGAATCAAATCGCCGAAATTCAGTCGCTCGCCGCGTATATCGCCGATGAAGCGGCAGCTGGACGTCTCGCCGCCGAAGCCCTTCTCACAGCACTTCCGAGCAAAGGTAGAGTGGCGATACTTGTCAGTAATCACCCCAGCCTTGGCATGCAAGACCGCCTCGTCGGCGCACGCGCCGCCCTCGGCTATCGACGCATCGAAGCAGTTGTCTCCTGCGCGCCCGACTATCAATCTGCGATCGAGACCATTCGCGCCACCCAAGAAGCCGACCATAACGATTTAATTAAAGGTTGGCTCTTTCTCGGCGATTGGCCCCTTTTGGGTATGCCCGCGCTGCCCTGGAAACCGGGCGAACTGCCGTGCGTCGCCATCCAATCATCCCCTTCTGCTTTTATGTATATCGATCAAGGCTACGTGAGTGCACTGATCGTCCACCCCTACTACGACTGGGGCAAGTTGAGCATGACCGCGCTGGTCAACAAACTGCACAAGCAGCAGACTCCAGCAGAGCGAATTCAACACAACGCACCCCGCGTCATCGATTGGCGCAACCTGGAAAGCTACCGCGAAAGCTGGAAGACTTGGCTTAAATAATCACCAATACGCCAATAACGGGTCATGGTATGACCCAAAAAGTACCACCCATGCCGGCTTCGTCAGACCCCGTCCACCTCAAAGAGCGGCGGCGCCTTAGCTTGATCAGACGAGAGGGGCATTCGCGGAGCTAACACGGAGATAAGCCCTCATTCATTACTCTTGTACAGAGAGTACTGCTCTTTGATTTTCAAACGGATCTGGTAAAAGTAAATCGCTTTGCCCAGCGCGAAATGAAAGCCCGCCGCCCCATCGAGGAAGCCACCCTTAAAAATGTATCCACGAATAAAATACACCGGAGCCGCCCACCATTTGGAAATGTGCCGATACTTCGCCCGCTGACGCGGGGTGAGAGCTAAAACCTGAGAGCTGAGACCTGAGATTCCACCAGGTCGACTGCCAGCCCCCAAGCTTTCTCCCTCCATTCTAAAGTCACCAGCCTCAGGTCTCTGACCAGTCAGCTGCAAATAGCGTTCAGCCTCCCAACTCCCATACTCATTGTGTTTGGCGATGTAGTGATGCAAGCCGCGATGTTCATTATGCTCAATCGGTGCGCTGATTTCGCCAATTGCGCCCTCCAGCACAGGATGCTCATGAATCTCCATATCCAACGCACTCCATTGATTCTCTTCAATCCGCTCATATGCGCCCGCGCCAACACGGAACAGCGCCAACTTATTAAACTCATCACCGTGCCGCAGTTGTTTTCCCAAAAACCAGCGCTCATAATTCAGCCAAAACCCGACATACTCGGGGTCTGTTAGTACTTTTGCTACTTCCGACTTAAATGCCTCTGATACGAATTCATCCGCATCCAGAAACAGCACCCACTTAGTGCTGAATTTATAAGTCTGTAATACCCAATTGCGCTTCTTCGGGAACTGACCATTCCAATCAAAGACCAGCACCTCTGCCCCAGCGTCACGCGCGATTGCGCAAGTCGTGTCCGAACTCCCTGAGTCCACCACCACAATTTCGCCAAAGCCATCCAGCCGTCCGAGGCAGACTGGCAGATTGGTCGCCTCATTTTTAACCGGGATCACCACCGTGACGTCGTTCAATAATATTTTGGGGGTAGATTCTGACATTCTATAAATAGGCTTAGTTAAGCGTCTCGGTGATTCTTGAATAGTGCCCGACAATACACTCAAAGTCCCGCTCTTTATGAGAAATCACTCCAGCCACTAAGTTCAACTATCATCACCTCTCAAATCTTCCTTTAGGTGAAATAGCTGTGCCAATTAAACATTGCTTTGAGTGTGAAAATGCTCGGTTGATTCGTCGCCTAGTGAGCTTTAGCCCCGAACCGACGAAGCCAACGTCGAGGTTAATAATCGTCCCGCTCATTGATTAAAATTCCGCCAATAGCTGCATTAGGTCAATTTCTATTTTACAACCAATAAACTCCAGCCAATCCCCCTCCAGCGCTGCGGCCGACATCGCCGGGCCGAAGACATGCGGCTCCATACATCTCAAGATCGCGCAGCAAGCAGTGCCCCAACAAACTCCGTGGCATGGCCCAGCCTGATCTTTCTCAGAGTTGCTGCTGACAATACTTTTGCCTCTGAGCCAAACTTGCCCACAACCTAGACGCATGATGACTGCTGCAGCCAACAATTTTTCTGATCTCTTTATTCCTGACGACGTAGTGACGCCCGAGGCGTATGCACGATGCTCGCATCTAGCAATCGGCGCGCATCAGGACGACCTCGAGTTTATGGCCTTCCACGGGATCAACTCTTGCTATGGCGATGATGGCCTCTGGTTCGGTGGCGTGACTTGCACTGATGGTGGCGGCAGCTCACGTGCAGGTAAATATGCGAACTTCACTGACGATCAAATGAAGGCGCTGCGACTCGAAGAGCAGCGCAATGCTGCCGAGATCGGTGAATACAGCTTCGTCAACCAACTCGGGCTGGCCAGCTCGACCATCAAAGATTCCGAGCAGCGCGGCGCACTGGTTGATCACCTCGAAACCATTCTTTTACAAACACAGCCAGACGTACTCTACACTCACAATCCAGCCGACAAGCATGGTTCGCATATCGCCGTTTGTCTCGCAGTGCTTGAAGCAGTCCGCCGCGTGCCACCTTTCTCTCGCCCCAAAAAAGTCTATGGCTGCGAAGTGTGGCGCGATCTCGACTGGTTGTGCGATGACGACAAGATCGCGCTCGACGTGAGCGGCAACACCGAGCTCGCCGAAAAGCTCAACGCCTGCTTCGACTCGCAAATCGCTGGCGGGAAAAACTACGGCGAGGCGGTGATGGGCCGCCGCAAGGCTAACGCCACGTTCTTCAATTCGCACAACATCGATATTATTGATCAACTTTGGTTCGCGATGGATCTCACGCCGCTGGCCGAAGACGACACACTCGACATCACAGAATTCGTAAAGGCCAGGATCACGCGCTTCGAAGACAGCGTGGTCGATGGGCTCAGTTGAACCGTCGTTAGTCGCCGAGTTCATATAGAAACGAAATGGTTCGATCTGTGGTTGAATACTTCGCCGAAATCCGCTTTTCTTGACCACATGCAAGCAAATGCGAACAATGCCGTCGTCGGAATTATCATGGGCAGTCAGTCAGACTGGTCCACTATGGGTGAGGCTGCTGCCCTACTCAAACAGCTGGAGATACCCTTCGAAACCAAGATCGTCAGCGCGCACCGCACGCCGCAACTGCTGTATTCGTATGCCGAAACCGCCGAGGCGCGTGGGATCCAGATTATTATCGCTGGCGCTGGCGGTGCAGCCCACCTCCCTGGCATGACCGCGGCGATGACTCATCTCCCCGTGCTCGGCGTGCCGGTGCAATCCAAGGCACTCAGTGGTCAAGATTCGCTTCTTTCGATTGTGCAAATGCCTGCAGGCATCCCAGTGATGACGCTCGCGATTGGCGTTGCGGGCGCGAAAAATGCCGCGCTCTCTGCCGCATCTATTCTTTCGCTCCACGACGCGGAGGTTCGCGAACGCCTCAAAGCCTTCCGCGAAAACCAGACCAACACTGTGCTCGCCACTGAGCTCCCAGAGGCCTAACTCATGGGGTGGAAATGACAGAGCATTTCCCTCCAATTCTTAAACACTGGAGGGAAGTGCTCCGTCATTTCCACGCGATTACCATCAGAGACCAACTTTCAGCATGATTACACCAGGCAGCACCATTGGAATCCTCGGCGGTGGCCAACTCGGCCGCATGCTCATCCTCGCCGGCCGTTCACTCGGCTACCGCTTTCACATCTTTGAGCCCTCTGGCCCTTGCACTGCAGGTATGGTGGCCGACCACGAGGTCAACGCGCCCTACTCAGACGAAGCCGCACTGCGCGCATTTGCCGAAGGGGTCGATGTCATCACCCTGGAATTTGAAAATATCCCAGCCGAGGTGCTGGATATGCTCAGCGCCATTAAGCCAGTGCTTCCAGGTCGCGAAGCGCTGCACATTTGCCAACATCGCCAGCGCGAGAAAGATTTCCTCAAAGAAAATGGCCTGCCTTGCGTGCCGTTCGAATATGCGGACTCGGCGGAAAGCTTAAAAACTGCGATCGCTGCCATCGGCTTCCCTTGCGTGATCAAAACGGCTGCCTTCGGCTATGACGGCAAAGGCCAAATCAAGCTGAACAACGCTGTTGAAGGGGCTGACACCGACTATCTTTGGAACTATCTCGAGCGCCCGCCACGCGTGGTCGTTGAAAAATGGATTCACCACATCGGCGAGTTCTCAGTGGTCTGCGCCCGCAAGGCTGACGGCACCAAAAGCACTTTTCCTATGTCGGAAAATGTGCATGTGCATCACATTCTGCACGCCTCAATCGTGCCGGCCCGCATCACCCCCGCTACCCGCGACGCTGGCGAAGCCCTCGCTCGCGAAATTGCCGATAAGCTCGACGTCGTCGGCCTGATCGCAGTGGAGCTCTTTCTACACGAAGATGGACACCTGATTATTAACGAAATGGCGCCGCGCCCGCACAACTCTGGGCATTACACGATCGACGGCTGTATGACCTCACAATTTGAGCAACATATCCGCGCAGTCACCGACTTGCCTTTCGGCTCGACTGAGCTGCACAGTGTTACTGTTATGATCAATCTACTCGGCGATGTCTGGAAAGACGGCGAGCCCGACTGGGCTGGCTTGCTCAGCGATCCACACGTCAAACTACACCTCTACGACAAGGGCGAAGCCCGTCCAGGCCGAAAGATGGGGCACTTTTGCGTAGTCGGCGACGACATTGAGCAGACTCTCGCCAGCGCCGAAGCGCACTTTGAGCGCCTGAACGGGAAATAAACATCTCCGCAGAAGCGACACTCTTTTCGCTTTTACCGATGCACCTGCCCGAAGCAAAGCGACAAGAGTGTCGCTTCTACCTATCGTAAAATTTATTCGACGTTCCGCGATCAAAGTTCAACGTTGCTTTACCATCTCCGGCAGACCTCCGTTGAAGTCCTTCACCATGAATATCCAACCTTCCAGATCCGTATTCGAAGCTCTCGCCAAGCAAGGCAATACCGTGCCGGTGTATCTTGACCTGACCGCAGACTGCGAAACGCCGCTGGGGGCCTATTCAAAAATCCGAGAAAACGGCCCAGCGTTCCTATTTGAGTCGATCGTCGGCGGCGAACGCGTCAGCCGCTTCTCCTTTTTAGGCAGCAACCCGCGTAAGGTGATCCGAGTCTTTGCCGACGAGGCCACGATTACACACAAAAGCGGAAAAGTTGAAACTCTCAAGACCCCCGAAGATCCGCTCAAGATCATCGAAGCCGAAATGGCCCGCTACCAACCGGTGCACCTGCCAGGCATGCCGCCATTTACTGGAGGTGCTGTTGGATTTGTCGGGCACGAGTATGTACACTATGTGGAGCCCACGATTCAGAAGCCAACAGAGAATCCGCTGGAAGTGCCCATTTTGTATTATCTGATTACCGATTCGGTCGTGATTTTCGACCACGTGCGCCAAGTGCTGCGCGTTTGCGTCAATGCCCACATTGAAGGCGACGAAACTGTGGCTTACGATCGAGCCGTCGCGGAAATTGTGAATATCTGTGAACAACTCGACCAGCCTCAGCCGCTCACGCATCGCGAACTATCTGAGCCTGGTGAAATTACAGTGCCAGCCGGCAACTTCACCGCAGACCGATTTAAGGCCGCCGTCGACACCGTCAAAGAATACATTCGCTCAGGGGACGTCATCCAAACCGTCCTATCGCAACGCTTTAAAAAGGAATTCAAACCCAGCCCAGTTGATCTCTACCGCGCCCTGCGCACGGTCAATCCATCTCCCTACATGTTTTTGATGGAAGATGCAGATTTCTCGGTTGTTGGGGCGTCCCCTGAGGTACATGTTCGCCTCACTGACAATAAGGTTGAAATCCGCCCAATCGCAGGAACAAGGCACCGCGGAAGAGACGAAGCGGAAGATCGAGCGCTAGAACAAGACCTCCTTGCTGACGAAAAAGAGCGAGCCGAACACCTTATGCTCGTCGATTTAGCCCGCAATGACATCGGCCGCGTGTGTGAATACGGCTCGATACAGGTACCAGACTATATGACAATCGAACGTTATTCACACGTTATGCACATTGTTTCTCAAGTGGTCGGAACGATCTCTAAAGATAAGACCGCATACGACTTGATGCGCGCAACATTCCCCGCAGGCACACTCAGCGGAGCTCCAAAAGTCAGAGCGCTACAAATTATTGCCGAGCTCGAACAAAGCCAGCGCGGTGCTTACGGCGGCGCACTCGGCTATTTTGGCTACGAGGGCAATCACGACTCCTGCATCGGCATTCGCACCGCAGTGATCAAGGATGGCCATATCTACATTCAGTCAGGCGCTGGGATCGTGGCAGATTCGGTCCCTGAAAATGAATTTATGGAGACAGTGAATAAAGCCAAAGGGATGCTCAAAGCCGTGTCACTAGCCGAAGAAATGTTTAAAAAACTATAGTAATGTTATTTATTTTGTAAGGGTCGTTGGGGTTATCCGATAAATTTGTGTGTACAGAGAATGCGTTCTCTAGCTGTTGTTTTTATTAAAATAACATTCACATAATATTAACTATCTAACCTTAGCGAAATATGGCACAAAGACTGGCAATATCGAAACCCCGTAACCGTTTAGCTGATACATGTTCGGCTGTGCCTCGCGCCCACAACGAGACAGTTGAAGCCGTTACTGATGTACGTGAATTGCCCTCCAAAGATCGCAATGTCATGCGCACTTACATGCAGGAGATTGGCAAGACTCCTCTCTTGACCGCAAAGGATGAAGTCGCGTTGGCGGCTCGCATCCAGCAAGGCGACAAAACCGCCCGCGACCGCATGATTTCCGCGAACCTGCGCCTCGTTGTCAAAATTGCTCATGACTATAATAATTTCGGTCTACCGCTGCTCGACCTAATCAGCGAAGGCAATATCGGTCTGATTAAAGCGGTTGAACGTTTTGACCCCTCCAAGGGCGGCAAGCTCAGCACCTATGCCGCATGGTGGATCAAACAATCAATCAAGCGCGCACTCGCCAATCAGAGCAAAACCATTCGCCTACCAGTACACCTCGTCGATAAAATCGCGAAAATGCGCCGCATTACCGCAAGCCTGACGGACGAACTCGACCGTGAACCCTCCGACGAAGAAATCGGCTACGATATGGGCATGCCAGTCAATAAAGTGGCACACCTCAAGTCGGTCAGCGTGCGTCCCTCCTCGCTGGATGCACCCGTCGGCGTAGATGGCGATACCAGCTTTGGCGAACTCATCGGAGATGAAAACCAGACGACACCACTGGAAAACCTTCAGCAAAAATCGATCCATAATGACATTCAATCCGTCATCGCACTGCTTGATCAGCGTGAGGGCGAGATCATCCGTTTACGCTTCGGCCTCGACGGCGACCATCCGCTCACACTTGAAGAAGTTGGAGAAGCCTTCAAAATTACTCGGGAACGCGTGCGCCAGATCCAAACAATCGCCATTCACAAAATGCGCCGCATCATGACTGAAAATGAACGGCAGCGCAGCAAAACTGAAGTGAAGCAAGAGCACATCCAACAAAAGCGGATGGAGGTCTTACAAGAGTTTTTCGCCGAACAAGCTGCCAGCCGCTAGAGCGATCTAATTTTAGTGTTAGAGGTTTAAGCCTCTCGGCCCCTTTTAGCCGAGGGGTTTTTTTGTGCCTCAACCACAGCATGCGCAGTGCTGGTAACGGATTCGCCGCACTTAAGCCGACGCCTTGCGCTGCAGCACACGCCCAATCACCAACGCAATGGCGAATAGCCCACCGGAAAGCGCCGCAAACCAATCGCCGTGACGCGTGTAAAAGCTCTGCTGCCGCATCCATTCTTCGAAGTGCTGCACTGTGTAGTTTCCACCTCCGCGGAAATACACGCTCCCATGCTCATCATACAAGACATCACGCACCGTGCCGTAGCAATCAATCCAGCCACTCCAACCACCATTGCCGCAGCGCATTACGGGGCGGCGATTTTCCACCGCTCGCAGCACTGAGTGCGCCGCATGTTGAGACGCACCGCCCTCTTCACCATACCACGCGTTATTAGTCGCCACAAAAAACACCTGCGCGCCTGCGCGTGCGCTCTCTCTCGCCAAGCGAGGAAACACATCTTCATAGCAAACTAAGCAGCCTATCTTCACGGTTTCTTCGCCAACCGAAAGTTCGATCAAGCTCGGATCACTGCCTGGCACAAAATTACCCCCAACTGGCACGACCTTTGAGATAAAGCCAAACGGCTTGGGTACAAACTCACCAAACGGCACCAACTCGCGCTTCACATAAAAAATCTCCGACAGCCCCACCTCTGGCTCGACTAGAAACGCGCCATTATACCACGAATCCGCCTCACGATCCACTGCGAGATTTCCCATTAAGATTGGCTTTCCAATATCATCCACCAGCGCTTCGACTCGTGCCTGCATCTGCGGGTAACCTTTCACTGGCCATGGCGTGGCCGCTTCTGGCCACAGTACCACATCGCTCTCCAGACTCGCGACAAACTGTGTCTGCCGCTCCAAAATGTTCAAATTCACCAGCTCCTGCGACTCATCCCACTTAAGCTCTGGCGCAATATAGGGCTGCACCACCGCCGCCGTAAACAATGACACACTCGTATCACGCTGAGGTAACGATTTGAAAAACACAAAAATGCACAAGCCCAGCAACGCCATCGCCACGTACAGATCCAGACTGAACCAACCCGACCACAACTTGCGCTCCTTAATGACAACCCGATTACGCAAGGTCTGCGCGATACAAAAGTTGAAATAGATCAGCAAGAACGAGACCCCATAAGCGCCGGTCCACGCCGCAATCTGCAGCACCACCGGCCGCTCCCATTGGCTCAGCGATAGCGGTGCCCACGGGAAGCCCCAAAGAAACCAGGTGCGCGACCATTCGAATAGCACCCACGCACCCGCCAGTCCGGCAAAGGCTACGACCCGCCACAGAAACGACCGATTCGCCACTATAGGCAATAACCAGCCCACTAATAATACCCACGCCATGAAGATCGCCGCGAGGATACCAGAGAGAGCCACTGTGCCAAACCACGTCACATGCCTCAGCCAGACCAAAATCGCAAACCATGCAACCCAACCCGTGCCCAATGCCACCGCTGCGGTCAACCGCCGACTCGGCTGCGTATAGAGCCACAGAATCAGTGGGACAAATGCAATATACGCGGCCTC
>Ga0209304_1002019_pt1 | contig 11450 bp, 5 predicted proteins | sample COGITO_mtgs_1004_4_FD_184789 | JGI IMG/M metagenome (GOLD analysis project Ga0209304, IMG submission 184789) | Pelagic marine microbial communities from North Sea - COGITO_mtgs_100423 (SPAdes) (version 2) | ecosystem: Environmental > Aquatic > Marine > Epipelagic ...
AACGTATAAGGTTTTCTTATGACTGAAACTTCTGACTATCAAGGTCCATTAGCAGGGCTTAATGTGATTGATTTCGGTCATTACTACGCTGGTCCGATGGTGGGAATGTTATTAGCGGACCAAGGCGCTACCGTGATTCATACCGTCAGACCGGGAGATAAGGAATTGCCGGAACAACAATACCGTTTATTAAATCGCAACAAAAAGCTGCTGACGATTAATTTGAAAACAGCAGAAGGGAAAAGCCAGGCGCTGTCCCTGATTGAAAAAGCCGATGTGGTCATCGAAAATTTTCGCCCCGGTGTGATGAAACGTTTGGGTTTGGATTATGCCAGCGTCAAGGAGACCAACCCCGGTCTGGTTTATCTCTCCCTACCCGGTTTCGCTTCAACTGACAAAGAACGCGCCCCTCTTCAAGCCTGGGAAGGGGTCATGGGTGCGGCGGCCGGTGTTTATACCCGTACCAATGAGACCCGTAAAATACTGGGTTATCCACCGGTTTATAGTGCCGTGCCGCAGTGTTCCGCGCATGGCAGCATGCACGGCGCGATGGCCGTGATGGCGGCATTACTGGCGCGGGAAGAACAGGGATACGGGACAGTGATCGAAGTGCCGTTAGCCGAGGCGACCCTGCGCGGTATGCCGGGCGTTGATATGTTTGCGAATGTGGACAACGCTGTCCCAGAGCAACGGAACATTCCGGCCATCTTTGAACCCTTTGTCTATTCCCCAACCGACAGCGAGGCCGTCCAATGGCGGAAGCTGGCGCAAGGCCGGGTAGTCGTCTACCAGGGTACATTCTTAGATGTTCGCCCCTTTATGGGAACGGCCTATCCCTGTAAGGATGGCCGGAAAATTTTCCTGCTGTGTTACGACCATAGAGTCTTTATCGAGCGACTTTTCAAGGGCTTGGGGATTGCAAAGCAGGTCAAGGAAGAAGGGTTTATCAATGAGGGTTGGTACGCACCTGACGACTGTGGCGACAATGTTAGCAATCGAGTCAAACTGACTGAGGAGAGAGTGCAACGCCTGACCCAACTGATCGCCGACGCATTACTGACCAAGACCGCAGAGGAGTGGGAAGGGTTACTAGGCCACTTGCTACCGCTCGGCCTGATGCGCACCCGGCAAGAATGGTTAACGCTGCAACCTATGTTGGCGTCTGGCGTCCTCACGACCATGGATAATGGTTGTTCTACACTGACCGTTCCCGGCCGGGTCGCTAATGTAACAGTTCCGGGTGACGTCATTCTTGACCCTGCTCGATTAAATGAACCCCAAGCGGTCTCGATAGCGGATGTAGACACTTTGTTAAAAGCATCGCTCCCGTCAAGGACAGAACAGCCCCTATCGCCTTTAAAAAAAGCGCCCCTAAAAAAAGGTGATTTACTAAAAGGTCTGAAGGTGCTGGATCTGTCCAATGTGTTGGCCGGCCCCACTTCTACGCATGCCCTGGCGGAATTCGGGGCTGACGTGATTAAGGCCGACCCCTCGCGCCCGTCGAGTACCTGTAACTACTATGGTTTTATACCAGGACTGATTCATATGTCCCACGGTAAGCGCAGTATTTTGACGGATATGAAAACAGCGCCCGGGCAGGATATTTTGCGACGCTTAATCAAATGGGCAGATGTAGTCATTCACAATATTCTCGACGATCAGACCCAACGCCTGGGGGTGGCACCGGAGCAGATTCGGGCGATCAACCCCAAGGCCATCAGTTGCCAGATCTCCGCCTATGGTGGTGCGGTACGCGGCGGCTGGGAGAAACGCCCGGGTTATGACTGGCAGGCGCAGGCGGCCAGCGGGTTGATGACGCAGTTTGGTTCGCCAGAGCATCCTTTTCTCCATCACTTGTCAATGGCGGCCGATACTATGGGCGGTTTGACCCTGGCCTTTGCCAGTCTGGCGGGTGTGTATCAACAGCGTAAGACAGGTTGGGCCGGAGAAGTACGTACGTCGCTGGCAAATGCGGTCAACTATTTTCAACTGCCCTGGATGATTGCCGAAAATGGTTGCAGTGATTGGGGTGAGTCACGAGGCCAACTTGCTCTGGGCGATCATTGGTGGCAACGACTTTATCAATGCAGTGATGGTTGGATTTATGTTGGCGCTCGTCAGGACCGGGCAACGGTTTTAGCGGAGACAGTCACTGGCCAACCACAAGCCAGTGTACGGGCACTGGAAAAGACATTTGCAGAACAGAACCGCGTTTATTGGCAGACAGCACTGGCTGCAGTGGATGTGGGTTGCCATTCCGTACTAACACTGCACGAGCCGATTGATCCAGCCACTGTACGCAAGGTTGACAATCAGTCCTGTCATGAAACCGCAACGGATGTAGATAACGTTCTACGTTGGGACGATCACCCCTGCGGTAAACCAGTTAACCTGCGGTCAGCGGATCATGTGGTTGTGGGGGAGAGTCGCTCCTATTTTCGTCAGACTCCCGCCCCATATTTGGGCCAGAACACCCGGGAGATATTGGCTGAGCTGGGATACTCGAAAAATGAAATTAATGAGTTGGTTCGTCTTAGGGTCTCACATGATTACTTGGCAGAGTTGGGCGGTAAAGGAAATTATTTTTACGAGCCGGAGGAGTAGTTGTGAAACAGCCAAGTGAATATCAAGGCCCGCTAGCGGGGCTCAATGTGATTGATTTTGGCCATTATTATGCTGGCCCGATGGCCGCATTATTACTGGCAGACCAAGGTGCGAATGTTATCCGGATTATGAAACCGGGTGAGCCGGAATTGCGTGAACAACAGTTCCGTTTATTAAACAGAAACAAAAAACTACTTGAGCTTGATCTGCAAACGGAAGAAGGCAAAGCACAGGCGCTGTCTCTCATTGAGCGGGCCGATGTGGTCATTGAGAACTTCCGTCCCGGTGTCATGAAACGCCTGGGGCTGGATTATGGCAACGTGAAGGAAACTAAGCCCGGTCTGGTTTACCTGTCTCTGCCGGGCTTTGCCTCCACCGACAAAGAACGCGCGCAAATTCAAGCCTGGGAAGGGGTCGTGGGTGCTGCTGCTGGTCTGTATGCGGAGATACACTTATTTCGGCAGCTATTAGGTTATCCCCCCGTTTATACCTGGGTGCCGCATTGTTCTGCCTATGGTGCCATGCACGGTGCCATGGCAGTGATGGCAGCCTTGATATCACGTGAAGCACATGGGCAAGGGACAGTGATTGAAACACCTTTGGTTGATGCCGGGCTGTCTGGATTTACTACCGGTTTTGCGCAGGGAAATTTTGTGATAGGCGTGATAACCGGTTGCTTGAGAACGACAAGAAACCCTAACGATGAACTGCCGGAATTTCTCAAGCCGTTGGTGTTTTCTTCGGATGACAACCAGGCGGTGCAACTGGAAAAACTTGGAAAAGCGCATCAGGCATTTTTCTCAGCACCGCTTGGCCGCTATTATCCCTGCTCTGATGGACGCTTGCTGTTGATGTGGACCCATGTCAAATATCATATGATTCCGGTATTGAAAGCATTGGGGATTTACTCGCAATTGCTCAAGGAAGGTTTTGTTAGCGGAAGTCTGTGGGAGCCGGGGGAGCATAATCTTATAGCCGGACTGAGTTCTGATCGAGCGGCCCGTTTAACACAGTTGGTTGGCGATGTCCTATTGACTAAAACTGCCGAAGAGTGGGAAACACTGCTAGCTGAATATGGTCCGGTTGTAATGGCCCGTACCCGCGATGAATGGTTGGCGCTTGAGTCCATGATGGAATCCGGTGTTTTCACGCAAATGAATAATGGAGAATCCAAACTAACCGTACCTGGCAGAGTTGTCGATATGAGTGGCCCTCCGGTGGGAGGTGTAGGTGCTTTGATGGAGGGCTTTAAGGAGGTAGAGACGATACCCTTCGAGCAAGCAGCGGCTTTGTTAGGGAAAAGGCAGCATAGCTCACCGAGTAAACTTCCTGAGTTAAGAAAAGGAGATTTACTAGGCGGGTTGAAGGTGCTGGATATGTCCAGTGTCCTTTCCGGTCCAACTGCCGGGTTTACGCTGGCGCAATACGGCGCTCAGGTGATTAAAGCCGATCAGCCGGATTATCTGTATTTCACAAAAACAGCCTTGGATGTCAGCCAGGGCAAACGAAGCATTCTTAATGATATAAAAACAGCGGAAGGCCGTGAAATCTTCCAGCGTCTGGTCACTTGGGCCGATGTGGTTATACACAACTGTCTGGATGATGTTGCCAGGCGTCTGGGGATATCCCATGAACAGTTGCAGGTTATTAATCCGAAGATAGTCAGTTGCCAGGTCAGCGCGTTCGGTGGCACCTGGCGCGGGCACTGGGAAGGCCGTCCGGGTTTTGATCCGGTGGCCTGCGCTGCGTCCAGCTTAACCACGCACTACGGCACCAAAGAAAACCCACAAAGTCATGGTTCAACTTCCTGCGGTGATATTATGGGTGGCCTTAGTCTGGCATATTCTGCGTTGCTTGGCGTTTATCAACAACGCAAAACCGGCTATGGCGGAGAAGGACGGACCTCACTGGTACGTGCGAATACCTATATCCAACTTCCCTATATGATCGCCGAAAATGGCAATAGTGATTGGAGTGACGATCACGGACAGTTTGCTCTGGGCGATCACTGGTGGCAACGGTTATACCAATGCCGTGATGGCTGGATTTATGTCGGCAGTCATAAAGGCTGTGCGAATTTACTGGTTGAAACGGTAACAGGACAACACGTTGCCGATAAACAAATTGTCGATAAACAAACATTGGAAGACGCTTTTCTCAAGCGAGATTGTGCCCACTGGGCGGAAGTGCTCCTACGGGTCGATATTGGCTGCCATCGCGTGTTGAACCTCGGGGATATTTGTGCCGAAGGTGTGTGCCAGGTCAGCAATGAGGCCTCGGATGAGACCGTTGACGGTGCGCTTGATGTTTTATGTTGGGAAGAACACCCTTGTGGTTCTCCTGTGATTCTACCGGCACCGACGTGGGTGCGCATTGGCGAGCATCATTCTTACAAACGCTTGAGTCCGGGGCCAAGGTTGGGAAAGCACAGCAAAGAAATCTTGCAAGAATTGGGTTATGAAGAAAGTGAAATTGCGGAATTGATCCGCCTTAAAATAGCTCACGAATATATGACGGAGCTGGGCGGTAAGGACGCCTATTTCTTTTGAGTCGGAGTTAAACTCTGCTAAGGCAGGCAAGCAAATAGGCATCTTGGCTTGGCGTTTATACTGTTCGAGTAATAATCCAGTAATTTTCTGGCTTATTGCTCCCAATGAGCCTCGGGCCCTAAATTCCGCAGTAGGACGGACGTAACGCTTTAATCACTTAACACTCAGGAGCCTTGCCGTGCTAGAAGCTTCTATTGAATCCAAAAGCTACCTTGGCGCCGATTGTATCAGGGGCTTTTTGCAGGGAGCAGTTTTACAAGGGTACGAGCCGACGAAACTCTTGCGAAAAGCGGGCCTGCCGCAGCAGATGTATTACGATCCTGATGCACGAATTGATGGCGTTCAGTTGCAGCGACTTTTATTTGCTATTAGTCAGGCAATGGACAACGATTTTTTTCTGGGCTTTATGGCTCGGTCCAACAAGCGCACCTTGCCAGTGATTTCATTAAAGGATGCCGCTCAGTGCGTAACATTAGAGGACAATGTCAGGCTTGCCATAGAAGCTGCGGAGTCGCACTGGGCAGATATCCACACTGACTATATTATTGATATTAAAAAGCGTGAATGTACATGGTCCATTAATTACCAGTTAAGAAAAGACGTTGATGCGCGCTTGTTTTACTGGTATCGCCTGACTGCTAATTACAAATCAATCTGTGGCTTGATTGGCAAGCGCATCAAGTTGAATCGCGTCTGCTTTACCTTCCCGCCGCCGGAGCCGGAATGCAGTATTGACTATGCCATTTTTAACGGTGAGGTGTGTTTTAACCAATCGGTTAATGGCCTTGTTTTTGACGGGAAATATCTTCAGATGCCTCAGGTTAACGCAGGGTACAGGCCAGGTAATCCTGCCATAAGCCCTGTTGATTGGCTGTTGATTCCCGGATGGGAATGCAGTTTGGTTGAGCAGGTTCAACAAATAATTTATACGTCGTATCAACAAGGTAATTGGTCGCCTTCTATGGCCGCAGTGGCAAAGCAATTATCATTGAGCGAAAGAACGTTACGCCGGCAACTGGCGCAGAGTAGCGAAAGTTTTCGACAACTAAAAGCCCGTACCCGGTGTGAGTGGGCAATAAAACTGCTGGTAACGACCAACACTCCTATCACTGAGATTGCAGACAAGCTTGGTTTTTCTGAACCGGGAGCATTTACCCGGGCCTTTCTCAGCTGGACACAACACTCCCCGTCCGAGTATCGAGCTAGATATCCCCGTCATTCCTGATCCCCGTTCCTTTGTCTTGGCCGAATTGGTTAAATATCAGGCCGCTTCTATCATGGATATCTTGCCTCGTCAGAATAATACTGAGTACAGATTATTGTTCTTATAGTAAATTTGAGGAGTATGAGATGACACAAACTGGCGAATATCAAGGTCCGCTGGCAGGGCTTAACGTGATCGATTTCGGTCACTACTATGCTGGCCCCATGGCGGCAATGTTATTGGCCGATCAAGGCGCCAACGTGGTTCGTATCGTCAAGCCGGATGATAAAGAGCCTTCAGCTTATCATAAAGAGTTACCGGAACAGCAATACCGTTTGCTGAATCGTAACAAAAAGCTGTTAACGCTGGATTTAAAAACTGACGAAGGAAAGGCACAGGTACTTTCTTTAATTCAGAAAGCTGATGTGGTGATCGAAAATTTCCGCCCCGGGGTGATGAAGCGACTGAGGTTGGATTACGCCAGCGTCAAGGACAAGAACCCCGGGCTCATTTATTTATCCCTGCCGGGTTTTGCCTCCACGGACAAAGCACGCGCTCATCTTCAGGCGTGGGAGGGTGTTATTGCAGCGGCGGCGGGCATCTTTACGGAAGCGCACGAACTACGCCAGCAACTGAACTTTCCCCCAGTTTATGCCTCGGTACCACTCAGTTCAGCGTTTGGCAGTATGTTCGGCGCTACTGCCGTGATGGCGGCGCTGGTGGCGCGTGAGGAAAGCGGATGTGGTACGGTGATTGAAGCGCCGTTGTTCGATGCAGGTTGCTCGATCTGTGTTGACATCTATAAGTTTCGAGCGGCTAACCCCGATGCGACACTGCCTGACGCTATGAAGCCTTTGGTCTATTCAGCAGAGGATAGCAACGCTGTTCAATTGGAAAAGCTTTCTCCTCCGAGAGTATTAGATCTCTTCGCCTACGATTCGGCTAATGGGCGCAAAATGCTGGTTTTTCCGGTCAAACCCAGGTTTGCCGAACGTCTTTATAAAGCAATAGGCGTTGACGAGCGTTTGAAGCAGGAAGGATATTTTATTGAAGATCCCTGGAAGGGTAATTGGGATTACAATCTTGGTCATATGTTAATGAGTCACGAGCAGGCGGAACGGGCCAGGGGGATTGTCTCAGAGATCATGTTGACCCGAACCGCAGATGAGTGGGATGCCTTTATGGAAGATATCGGCGTGCCGTTTACTTACGTTCGTACGCGAGACGAGTGGTTGGCTCTGGAGCCATTGCTTAAATCCGGCGTTCTTACCCGAATGAATGACGGCAACTCCGTGTTAACCGTGCCTGGCCGTGTGGCTGACATGAGTGGACCCGGTGGGGTATTTTTGGATACCTCGCCCAAAGAACCGGAGACGGTTGATGTAAAGCAGGCGGAAGATCTGGTGCAGCGTGCGTCTGCTGACAAGCCGTCTCAAGAGCAGAAAGCCATGCAGAAGAAGGGTGATTTGCTCAAGAGCCTGAAAGTATTGGACCTGTGCAGTATCGTCGCGGGTCCGACAGCCTCTTATACCCTGGCACAATATGGCGCTGAGGTGATCAGAGCGGAACCACCAGAGAGCTTCAATTTACCCTTGCACTTGACGTATATGCTCCAAGTCAATCAGGGCAAGCGCAGCATCGTGATGGATATGAAAACAGCGCCGGGCCGGGAAATATTCCAGCGGATGGTGCGTTGGGCAGATATCGTATTGCACAATCGCCTTGACGATACCGCCAAGCGTCTGGGTGTAACACCGGCACAACTTCAGGAAATCAACCCGAAGGTAGTTGTCTGTCAAATATCTGCGTTGGGCGGTACTTGGCGTAATTGTGGTGGCTGGGAGAATCGGGTCGGTTATGATCCCATCGCGAATATGCCCAGTGGATTATTTGCACACTATGGTTCGCTGGCGTATCCCATGAATTTTGGCGGAGTATCGGCGGATCTGATGGGAGGCTTTGGACTCGCGCTTAGTAGCTTGTTAGGGGTTTATCAGCAACGCAAGACCGGATACGCGGGTGAAGGGTTATGTTCATTAGCGCGGGCGACCACCTATAACCAACTTGTCTGGATGATCTCCGAGAATGGCAGCAGCGATTGGGGTGAGGCCCGCGGCCAGTTCGCACTGGGCGAACACTGGTGGGCGCGGCTCTACCAATGCGCAGATCGCTGGATATATGTCGAAACAGCCGAAGACCGTGCAAGCGTGCTGGCAGAAACGGTTACAGAACGGGAAGATGCCGATGTCCAGGCACTGGAAAGCAGCTTCGCTAAACACAAGAGCGCCTACTGGATCAAGAAGCTGGATGCGGCTGATATAGCCTGTCATCTTGTTATGAGCGCGGACGACTTTTGTGTCAAAGAAAACATTCGCCGAGTCAGTAATGAGGCCGCCGATGAAACTGCCAATGGTATGTTTAATCTCCTGCGTTGGGACGATCACCCTTGCGGCAAGCCTATTATATTGCCTGAGATAACTTGGGTTCGCGTTGGGGAAAACCAATCGTACAAGCGCTTGACACCTACTCCGAGAATTGGGGCGAACACCACCGAGATATTGTTAGATCTGGGCTACTCTGAGGAGGAGGTCGCGGAGCTGATTCGTATAAAGGTGGTGCATGAATATCTACCGGCCATAGGCAGCAAAGATAAATATTTCTTTGAACCAGAAAAGCAATAGCGATTAAACAACTTTTTTCTGTTAAAGGAAAAATAACGCTTGCCGCCGGTGTTATCTAGCACATAAATAGGTTGGTAGCGTCTTACAAAATTTAGCGGAGCCTACCTGTCAACTTTGTTAAGTATTTCTTCTATTATTGTCATGGTTTGTATCGCTTGCTTGCCTTACTCTGTGGTATGACATATTGGCCACGCATTAAATTGCAGTTTCTAATGCATTAATCCGTACTCTAATCTGAGAACCACAGAAAGGTTGTAATTTCTCTATGACAACATTAGGCGACGAAATGACCACTAACCCCTTCGACACATTGGTGGAAACACTCCAAGGCAAATTGCTGGGCGAAACTGCAGGCCAGGATAATGACATTCGGGTATTTAAAGGCATTCCTTATGCCTTACCGCCAGTGGGTATCCGTCGCTGGACGCCGCCGGAACCTGCGCCTGCCTGGAAGGGTACGCGCCTTGCCAAAACCTATAGTCCCCAGGCCATGCAGGCGACTACACCAGAGTCCTTTGGTGTCGCTCTGGGTCAGACCAGTGAAGACTGCTTGTACCTTAATGTTTGGACGCCGGTGAAAGAATCCTTAGCGCAAAAGGGTGCAGAACCGCCAGCGAATTTAGATAAGGAGCCCTCAGCGGATAAATATAAAGAACCTGACGAAAAACTCCCAGTGATGGTCTGGATTCACGGTGGTTCCTATCGCTGGGGCAGTGGTGAAATCAATGGAGTGCCATTGGCTAGTAAAGGTGTGGTACTGGTTTCCATGAACTACCGTCACGGTTTATTCGGTTACCTTGCTCACCCGGAACTGAGCGCTGAATCACCTCACCACTCTTCGGGCAACTATGCGATTCTCGATCAGATTCAAGCCTTGAAATGGGTACAGGACAATATTGCGGCTTTTGGTGGTGACCCAGGCAGGGTGACGGTTTTTGGTTGCTCGTCCGGGAGCTCGAGCCTCCACGCCCTGGTAACTTCGCCCTTGGCTAAAGGATTGTTTCATCAAGTAATCGCCGAAAGCGGCTCGCAGTATTTTCCGTGCCGAGGGCTGTCAGAACCGCTGCACGGTGCCCAGTCAGCGGAAGAGCTGGGTCTGGTATTTTCCCGGGATGCCGGCGCCAACAGCCTGGGCGAGCTGCGAGCCATGACAGCCGATCAATTAGTACAAGTTGCCGATACCGCCGACAACGGCGATTTTTATAAAAAATCAGGCAATATCGTCGATGGTTGGGTGTTGCCAGACCAACCCTTGAATATCAGCCGTCGAGGTGAGCAACACCCAGTAAATGTGATGGCGGGTTTTACTGCCAATGACGGCAACGTGGTGGCAATGCTGGGGTATGCCGAAAAGCTCCCAAACACCGCCGAGGCTTATACTGCCGAGATTGAAAAACGCTATGGCGATCTGGCCGACACTTACCTGAAGCTTTACCCGGCCAGTGATATTGTCGAATCATTCTTCAATGCGCTGCGAGACCGCGCCTTCGGTTGGGCATCGGAAAGTTGGGTTCGTCATACGGCGGCAGTAGGTGCCCAAGCCTATCTATATTGCTTTGCCCATACCCCGATGGATGGTCACCTAATGCTACCCATCCCCGGCCTTATGCGAGAATGGGCCTATGGCGCTGGTCATGGTGCTGAAATGCCTTATGTATTCAACGATCCCATGAGTCATCCTTCTAGTGATCAGTATCCGCCTACGGAAGGTGACTTTGCCATGGCGGATATTATATCGGACTATTGGGTAGCCTTTGCAAAAGCCGGCAAGCCCGACGTGAAAGGCTTACCTGCCTGGCAAGCCTATACCGATGATGTGCGCCATTACATCCGCTTTGAAGATGCTGCTGCTCAACCGGGCCAAAAGCTGTTGCCGGGAATGTGGGAGCTGATGGATGAAGATGTGAACCGTCGATTGACTTTGCCTGGTGTGGGTCGCGATTATTATGCCGTTGGTATTGCCTCTCCTGTGTTGCCGCTAACAAAAGCGCAAAACAAAGTGAGTACATGACTTGCTAGGTAATGTAGTTTCGTTGCTGGGCGGGTTTCCCCGGCTTAGCCCAGAGGTGAAATAAAATGTAATACAGCCGGACGATCAACGTCAAGGTTACTTAAAGGCTTTGTTTTGTAAAAGGCTGCGGCGGCAAAAGATACTATCTAATCTGTGTTATGAATAACCCATTCATTATCAATGTCTATAAATCACAAAGGTATAGAAACCCATGATGTTTTATGGGCGTTAGATCAGCTGGCAGCTGAACCGGCTATTCCCCATAGTCTTCTGTGTGAATCCATAAACAGGTTTATAGATGACCCCCTCGTATTTCTGTCGAAAACTGAGCTAAGCAACCGTCTAAGAAAATTATCTCCAACAATATGATATTCCCGAGGTAGGGATTTTCCGCTCTAAAA
>Ga0209304_1002020_pt1 | contig 11447 bp, 13 predicted proteins | sample COGITO_mtgs_1004_4_FD_184789 | JGI IMG/M metagenome (GOLD analysis project Ga0209304, IMG submission 184789) | Pelagic marine microbial communities from North Sea - COGITO_mtgs_100423 (SPAdes) (version 2) | ecosystem: Environmental > Aquatic > Marine > Epipelagic ...
CTTAAACTTCTTAAACGCTATTGTATCGTCTTTTTTTAGTATATTCATATTTAAATACCAACATTAAAACGTTGGTCAACAGTCGATATAAAGCATTAAAACGCTTCATATCTTAGTGTTACCCACAATTACGTGATTCAAAACAGTCTATCTCAAAATCTGTAAGGCTTCCACCATAAATCATTTTTTCATTATTAAATTTATTGTATTCACGTAACAGTTCACGTTGTTGGCTAACATTGTGTAACAACAATTGCTTTTTGCAGTACATATCTACAATCTGTTTTATATCTTCTTCTGTCGAGTGAGAGAAGAATAATCCTAATTCGTCAATAATTTCATTTAACATTTGTTCGTTTTCTGGTTTCATTTTTAAATAATTTATAGTTAATAACCCGCACTAAAATATAACAATGTATGAAGTTAACTCTGCGGGTCGCTATCGCTTAACCTTATACAAACCGTTATTTTTAGTTATCGGTTTCAAGTGAGTAAACCCCAATTCTTTATTCAAATCTATATTGTAAGCCTTCATTTTTCTAAACATAACCTCTGATAAGGTTTCATCATCAAGTAATAAACTGTCATTATCGTATAGTTTTAAACTATCTAATATTGACAACATACAAGAAGCCATATTATGTATTTTATCTTTGTCGTTCATATTTTATTATTTTAAATCAAACAAATTATAACAAACGTTACCAATTAAAATCTATTAGTTCGTAGTCTTCAAAACACAAAACCTCACCTATCTCTGGAGGTGTGTTTGTACATAGCTTATAGGTAAACAAATCTTTTTCATTTCCTATGCTGTGAGCCTGCACAGCGTAACAAGCAACTCCAACTCTAGTTAGACCTCTTAATTTTGTCACAACGCTACAAGTCTCATCTATTGGTTCAATGTAGTTTTCGCTACAGCTAAATAGCGATATTATAATAATAAGTGATAATAATTTCTTCATAATTTATAGTTTTATATTATTAATATATGGCAAACATACAAAATTAAAATGACATACACAAGTTTTAACACACTAAATTTAAAAATAGTTATCTTATTATACAAATATAATATATGGATAACGGTTTTAATTTGAATATTCCAAAGAGTTTAAGAGGTGTAAAACTACATCAATGGGTTAAGTTTATGGAAGTTTACGAGAAAAACAAAGATAATGAGACTTCTGAGTTTTTAGACAAGAAAATGATTGAAATATTATGTGGTGTTAGCTTGAAAGACTTGGCATTAATACCTATAGCATCATTTGACACTGTTTTAGCTCATTTATACGAAGTTTTGAATACTGAGGTTGACTTAGTTAGTACGTTTAAAATGAAAGGCTCTGATGGTGTAGAGGTAGAATTTGGCTTTGTACCAAATTTAGATAAAATGACTTATGGAGAATGGGAGGACTTAGAGAACTATATTTGGGATAATAAAACAATCCACAGGGCTATGGCTGTGTTATACAGACCATTAGTGTATCAAATAGGAGGTAAATACAGAATTCATCCTTATCAAGGTACTGAGTTCTACGCAGACTTAATGAAAGAGATGCCAGTAGATATAGCCTTAGGTGCTAGGGTTTTTTTTTATCGTTTAGTGAAAAAATCAGGGAGTTATACAATGGACTTTATACTCAAACAGTATCAGCAGGAGCAGAAAGAGGTCAAGGACTCTTACAGTCATTTGGAAAAAAATGGGGAGGATATCAAGCGATATATGCTCTTGCAGAAGGAGATGTCAGAAGAATTGACGAAGTTACAAAACTCCCACTTCATCAATGTTTAATGTTCCTAGAGTTCGTTAAAGAGAAGAATGAATTAGAAAATAAGTTAATAAAACAAAGCGCAAGATAATGAAACACGTTTATAACATATTAGATGTATTACGAGATGAGTTAAGAAGCTATCCATCTGTAAATACAGTCTCCTACGGAGACATAACTGACTTAGATTTAGATAAAACGACAATGTTTCCATTGTCGCATCTACTAATAGATAACGCATCTTACGGAGAAAGAACTATAACATTTAGTATCAAGTTATTGTGTGCTGACGTAGTAGACTATAACCAATCTCCTAATGATTTTGACCAGTTTTACGGTAATGATAACTTACACGATGTTATGAATACTCAATTTCAAGTAATAAACTCACTTATAACTAAGTTAATGCGTGGAGATTTATTTAAATCTAACTATCAAGTAAAAAGCACACCTTCAGCCGAACCATTTAAAGAAAGTTATGGCAATGTATTGGCAGGATGGTCTACTACTATACAAATAGAAGTACCTAACGGAATAAGTATCTGTTAATGAAGAAAGATAATCTAAAAAAAGCATTAGAAGAGTTAGTTGTAGAGTATAAAAAGAAGCTATCAGCACAATCTAAGATAGATAAGACTCACGCAACAGGTAGGTTCTCTAAGTCTTTTGAAAGTAAGATTACTAAAGATGGTTTTGAAATAACATCAAGTGTACCGTATGCTAAGGATGTAGATAGTGGTGCTAAACCCAACCAAACAAGGAGAAATCCCAATATAGGTAAAATATTAGAATGGGCGAAGTTAAAACGTCTAAGACCTTACAAGAAGCTACCTTCAGGAGCTACAAGGTTTATAAAGGTAACTGATTCATCTATGTTTAGAATGGCATCAGCTATATCTAAAGGAATAAAAAAGAAAGGAACAATTAAAAGATTTAACCAAAAGGGTAGTGGTTTATTCGATACCGTATATAAATCTATAAGTAAGAAAATAGGAGTAGAAATAGGTTCTGCTTACAGTAAAGATATACAAGAAGAGTTAAGAAAAACAATAAATAAATTTAACACAAGTAAATAATATGGCGTTAATATTAGCAAGAAGTCCATTCAATATAAGTAGGGAAGATTTTGACCCTAATGTTAATATGAGGGTTGAGATAGGGTTCTTTAAAGAGGGTGTATTTTCAGTAAACCAGACATATAACATAAACTATAGAAACTCTTATTTTGTAGATATATCTAGTCTTATAAGAAGTGAGTTATCGGACTCGTATAGTTATAGTGGTAGTCTTGGTAGATATACAGGAGGTAGCTCAGGTAATGTTATTGTAAGAACGACTATAGAGGCAAGGACTGGTGGAAGTACAGTGCCAGATATTATCAATTACTATTTAGCTGTAGATGGTTACCTATATAGTACAGACCCTATGAATAAAGACTACACTTCTTATTTAGAAGATAACTGCTACTATGCAGGAAGCTCTGACATAATATACAAGTTAGATGATTCTAATGTAAGAATACCTTTAATAAACCCAAGCCTAGATGTTACAGCGTCTCAAGTAACAGAGGATGTTGTAGTCACAACATTTTCAAATGGTAGTGAGATTCAATCCGTTACCTACTCTTTTGATTCTGAGGATTCAACAACATTCAAAACAGTAATACAGGATTCTAGTTATGATTCTTTTTTAGATAGAGTGAGTGAGGATGGGGGTGTTTACGAGGAAGGTAGTTGTTTACTAAGGTTTTTTAGACAAAACAAATTAAACAATATAGATAAAATAATAATATCATCAAACGGGAAGGCGAAAGCTATAAGAGTTGAAACAATAGAAGAGTGTAAATACCCTCCATACAGAATAACGTTCAGGAATAGGTTTGGTGTTAATGAGGATTTGTGGTTTTTTAAAAAGTCTATAAGGTCTTTATCTGTAAAATCAGAAGAATTTAGAGCAAATCAGCTATCTGCAAGAAGTGCTGGCAACCTGTCAAGAAGTATTCAAGAGTATAATAAAAACGGAACTGAGTCTTTAACTCTAAACTCTGGATTTGTAAATGAAGCTCTTAACGAGTCTTTTAAGCAACTTATTTTATCTGAAAGAGTGGAGCTGTACGACTACAACAATAACGTGCTAAGTGCTGTTAAAATTAAGGATTCTGAGCTTAAACTAAAGACATCAACTAACGATAAGCTAATAAATTATACGATAGAGGTGGAAGTAAGTAATAATATAATAGATGATATAGTTTAATGAAGTTACAACCACAATTATACGTAGACATAAGCGGTAATCCATTAGGAGAACCCACTTTTGAAAGAGTAGATTTCTTTGATTTCGAATCTATAGAACTAACATCTACTATACAAGACTTTAGGGATATAGGTAAGGTTTTTACAGACTATTCTCAAACATTTAACTTGCCAGCTTCTAGTAACAATAACAGAATATTTAAACACTACTATAACACTAGCATAGAAAATGGTTTTGATGCTAGGATAAAGCAAAGAGCAGAAATATATATAAACGGTATATTTTGGAAGACAGGATATATTAGATTAAGCAAGTCTTTAGTATCTAAAGGTAAGGCAAAATCCTATAGTGTAACTTTCTTTGGTAGCTTAACTAATCTTAGTAATGTATTAGGGAGTACTGAGCTTTCGGAATTATCTAGTTTAGATAAATACAATCACGAATACAGTATAGATAATGTTTACGATGGATTTGTTGAAGGTCTACAGTTGTCTGGAAATACTATGAGTAACGGAGAGAATAGAGATATTGTTTACCCTTCTATATCTGCTACAGATAAGTGGTATTACGATTCTAGTGCAGCTACAGACCCTATAGAATACAATCAAGGATATAGCGTAAATCTATATGATGAGGATAGTCTAGGGGATTACGGAATAAACTGGCTATCATTAAAACCAGCTATAAAAGTTAAGCATATAATAACAGCTATACAAGAAAAGTATAGTAGTATAAACTTCTCTGATGATTTCTTTGGAACTCAAGAGTTTGATAATCTTTATATGTTACTGCACAATAATAAAGGTGCTTTAGCTCCTGCGTCTAACTCTATGGATTGGGCGTCTATTACTTATAGAGTTGGAACAAGTGATGAGGATTCTGATTTTGCAATAAATACTGGAGAGACAGAGGCTAGACCTATGACAACTTATTGGGAAAACGCTTCTCCCACGGAAAAAAGAGTGTTTCAATATCACATTATAGTTGATGTATCTAGTGTTACAAAAGCTGGAGGAGGAACAAACCCTAACTATACTATTGAAATACTTGACGGTAATATTGTTATAGACAGGTTCGAAAATCTTGAAGGAGATGCCGAGGTAACATCTGTGTTATGTACCGAAAACTTAAAAGAATGGACTGATGTTAATGTTAGGATTAGCTCAAGAGAAAATGAGTTAGCTAATTTTGAGATAGATTTAGAGCTTAAAAGAGTTAGATACAAAATACCTTTTATAGGGGAAACAACAGAGCACACTTGTAACGTGCAGAACTTTATAGATACAGGAGGTGTTCCTGTAGAAGATAGCTCTACTTACTCTACCGCTGTGTCTGGAACACAAACATTAGTTCAAACTATAGAGATAACCAAGAATATGCCAAAAATGAAGGTGCTAGACTTCTTGGTGGGTATATTTAAAATGTTTAATCTTACTGCAAAACCTAATAATGAAGGTGTTATAGTTGTGAAAACATTAAATCAATTCTATGATGATGGAGACACTATAGATATTACGACTAAAGTAGATACAGAAGAGGTTAGTGTTAACAGGATGGATTTGTTTAAAAACATAGAGTTTAAGTTTTCTGAACCTAAGACTTTCGGCTTATTAAACAACAATGAAATATCTAATACAGATTTCGGAAACCTAGAATACCAAGCTACAGCAGACGGTACTGACTCTAGTTTAGTGTTTGACGGTAAAGACTATAAGATTAAATTACCTTTTGAGAAAATATACTACGAAAGGCTATTTGATGAAAATGACGTATTATCAAGAACGGAATTTGGTAATGGATGGTTGGTAGATAAAGACCAGAACGAGATACTTACAAAACCTATATTATTTTACAATATTCCACAAAGTATTGACAACACAAGAACACCTATAGGGTTTAAAGACAAAGTAGTTATAACGGAATATAATAGAGCTAGTAATTCAAACGCTAGTGAATACTTTAATAATTCTATTGGAGATTGGACAGTAGTAGAAGGTAGTAAGAGCATAAATTTCAATACGGAATATGATGAGTTTAGCTTAACTCAAGTAAGTAGAGGTTTATTTAGAAAGCATTACCAAGACTATATTGCAAGTATATTCAATAAAGGTACTAGAGTATTTGACTTAGAGATGAAGGCTGACTTAGCGTTTTTACTAAAGTATAATATCAATGACACATTAACTATAAAAGGAGAAGAGTTTTTAATAAATAACATAAGAACAAATCTTACTACTGGGCTAACTAAGTTAGAGTTAGTACTTAAATTCTTTACTGAACTCGTGGGTGAATCTGCTGGAGCAGGATTAACACCTCCTATGGGTCTTGGCTTGGTGTTTAGAAATAGAAACTCTATTGTTTTTAACTGGAATGCAAATCCTTCTGACCAATTAATAAAAGGTTACAAGATATATGTAGACGGAAGCCTTGTAGATACTATATTATTGCAGACGTCTTATACTCTTACAGGACTAGATGCTAGTACTACTTACAGCATACAGGTTTCTGCTTACAATTCAGTTCCAGCAGAATCTTCGTTATCAAACGCTTTAAGCGTAACAACCTTGGCTACAGATACTCAACCTCCAACAGCTCCAAGTAACTTGCGATTGGTTAGTATGTCGGATGTAGATGTAAGTATTGCTTGGTCTGCTAGTACTGATAATGTAAGTGTAGCAGGTTATGATGTTTATGTCGATGGAGTTTTAGACCAAACGGTTACCAGCACTTCTGCTGATATATATGGATTATCGAGTGCTACCAAGTACGAGGTTTATGTTGTAGCAAAAGACGCAGTACCTAACTATTCAGAAATAAGTAACACTATAGTATTCAAGACATTATGATAATAAAACAAGCATTAGAATTATTAGCATCAGATGAATGGCTAATAGAAGACAGGGACATACAAATAGCAAAAGGGTTGTACGAATTACCTACAACCTTTGCTGAACTAAGAATGAATAATAAACGTAAAAAACTAGCGAAATAATGGCTGATAATAAAGACGAAATATTGCTGAAGTTAAAAATAGAAGAAAATAGAGCTTTAAAGAAACTTAAAGAGGTTAAAGAGTCTGTTAATAACTTAGACAGGAGAACTAAGAAGTATAAAAATACCGTAAGAGAGCAAGTAGCTTTAGAGTCTAAACTTATAAGCGTAAGAAAGCAGAGAATTACGTTAAATAAACAAATGGAAGGTTCTGTTAAAAAACTAACCAAAGCACAACTCCAAAAAACGGATGCTACTGGCTCTGCCACTTCTGCAACAATGGAACTTTCTAGGGTTATATCAGACGCACCTTATGGTATTAGGGGTATGGCAAATAACATTACTCAGTTAGTCTCTCAACTAGGTACTGCTTCGACTAAAGCTGGAGGGTTCTCCGCTGCGTTAAAACTTATGGGCAAGCAACTTATGGGTCCTCTAGGAATTGTATTCGCTATAACCGCAGCTGTATCTGCATTAGATTTTTTCTTTGGAGCTAACAAGAAGGCTGAAGATTCGACAAGTAAAGCAAGTGAATCTATAGGAAGTCAAGCTACAAAGTTATTAGCGTTAAAAGATGCTCTTGAAGATAGCTCTATGTCTAGAGAAGAAGCTAATGACGCGGTTAACGCAGCTAATAAAGAGTTTAAGGAGTTTAACCTGCAGTTAGATGAAAATAACAAACTAACTGATGATAGTGTTATAGCTATAAATAATAAAATAGAAGCTCTAGTTAACTTATCTAAAGCTCAAGCATTGCAGTCATTATTGGAGGAAAAGTATTCTGAGTTATTACCTCTGCAGTCTAAACAGACAGAATTAGACACTAAAGCTAAGAAAGATAATGCTAAAGCTATTAAGGCAATATCTGCTTCATATAAGGAACACGGAACAGCACTAGCCGAGTCTTCTGCAAGTTCAAGTCAAGCCGCAGCAGATTCAAATAGAGAAGCTGTTAAAAAGATAGAAAAGGATATATCAGACCTATTAAAGCTTGGAGGAGAAGATGGTATTATAGATTTAATGTTTAAAGGAACTAAAAGTAGAAAAGGCAAAGAAAAGAAACTATCTCCATTCAAAACACCTAAAGAATTAGATATAGATATAAAGAGTGCAGAGAACGCTATTATACAATACGAAAAGAAGATAGAAGATGCTAGACTTAAAGAAGAGTTTAACGATAAAATGTCTACTGCAAAAACAGAAGAGGAGAAGGAAAAGATTAGAAGAACATATCAGAAAGATAGATTGCTTAATCAGATAAAGGCAGAAAAACTAGCTTTAGAATTAAAGAAGAAAACAGAGATAGAAAACGTAAAATTAAAGACCTCTAACCATAAAGCAGATTTAAAAAGAATATATGATAAGTATATATTTGAGTTAAGTCTTAACAAGAAGTTAAGTGATGAAGAGAAAAAGAAGTTAAAAGATGAGGCTACTGGAAAGTTTGGAATAGCTAACATACAAGCTACAGGGGAGGAAAACATATCTATACAAGAGATAACAGATAAGTACACTCCTTTATTCTCATTATTTCAAAAACTATCAGATGCTAGATTGTCGGCTTTATTTAGTATGCCATCTAAAGAAGGTAAGAAAGACGATAAGACAGAAGAGTACGACTTGGAGGCTGGTATTAATAGCTATATGGAGTTACAACAAGGTCTTACAAATTTTATGGATGGAGAGTTTAGTAGACAAATAACCTTAGAGCAAAACAAGACTAACGCTATGAATAACGAGCTTAGAGAGAGGTTAAATAATGAAAACCTATCTGCTGGAGAAAGAAAAAATATTCAACTACAAATAGCTAGGAATGATGAGGCGTTAAGAAAGAAGCAAGAGAAGATAGAGAAGAAGAGATTTAGAATGCAAAAAGCAGCAAACATATCTCAAGCTCTTATTGAAACATATTTAGCAGCAGCAAAAGCGTTAAAAACATTTGGTGGAGTTCCTACAGGACTACCTGCAATGAGCGCTACAATAGCTACAGGATTATTAAATGTAGCAACTATAGCTAGACAGAGGTTTCAATCTAGTGCTGGCGCAACAGTTCCCGCTGGTGCATTAGGTGGTGGAGGTTCTGGTGGTGCAGATAGAAGTTTTAACTTTAATTTAGCAGGCGCGTCTCAAGAAAACCAACTAGCACAAACATTACAAAGTCAGTTTGACCAACCTTTACAAGCATACGTTGTAGCTAGAGATATAACAAACCAACAGCAATTAGACCAAGATATATTATCTAGTGCTAGTTTTGGATAAAATAAAACGATAATAATAAAAATAGTTAACTTATTAAATAAATATTATGGATACAATAGAATTAATTATAGACGAACAACTAGGGGAAGAAGGCATAAACGCTATATCTTTAGTAGAGTTTCCAGCTATAGAGGAAAACTTTGTAGCACTTAGTAAAGACCAACATAAAGTTGAGTTTAAAACTATAGACAAAGAAAAAAGAATTATTGTAGGATTAGCATTAGTTCCAGATAAGCTCATATATCGTCGTAGAGGCGATTACGAGTATAATATAACATTCTCTAAGGAAACTGTGAGAAAAGCGTCTGAGCTATACTTAAAACGTCTTAAAAACAATAATACAACGTTAGAACATCAAGAATTTACTTCTGGAGTATCTGTAATAGAATCTTGGATAGTAGAAGATGCTAAACAAGATAAAACCGCTTTATACAACTTAAACGCTAAAGAAGGAGACTGGGCGGTAGTTATGAAGATAGATAATGATGCTGTATGGCAAGACGTAAAGAATGGTAAGTATCTAGGGTTAAGCATTGAAGGTATTTTTAGCGATAAGAAGCAAGAAGATATGAGTGCTGTAGAGGATATGACTGAAGAAGAAGCTAAAATATTATTACAAGAAATAAAAGACTACCTAGAGAATGAGAGCAAAGTACTGTAAATCAAAGAATACATATACTATAAAAGACTGCAAGAACTGTAAATGTCAGTACTATTGGAAACAAGGTATTGGCTCTATACATAATAACAATCACGTATCTAATATTATTAACGAAGACACAACAAGAATTATTAATAATTAATTAAAACTATGATTAAAAACACAAGTTTTAATGTAATACCAGATAAGCATACTTTTTCTGAGATAGAAAATCTAGCTCCAGAGGAAAGCGTTATAGTTTACGATAAAGACAATAAGGTAAATAAATATTGGAACGGAACTGTATGGGAGACTCTATCATCAAATTCCACAGTTATCAGTCAAAAAGCAGCTAATTACAGTTCTCTACAAGACGGTACCTATGTGGGCGATTTAGCTTACTGCAATCAATCAGAAGGAACTCAATGGCTACCATCTACTTTAGGCGGAACTTATTACCCTGCTGGATGGTATTTATGGAATGGAACTCAATGGGTTTCTGATAGAAATAATATATCAAATCAACTACAGTTAAACACTCAAGGTTTATCGGATAAAGCGAATTTAGTTCATACTCACGTAAAGTCAGATATTACTGATTTTAACGACTCGGATTATGCAAGTACAATACATACCCACGTTAAGTCTGACATAACTGACTTTAATGATTCTGATTATGCAGAAGCGAACCACACCCATACTAAGTCAGATATTACCGATTTCAACGAAGGAGATTACGCTACTCAAAATCAAGGAGCTTTATCAGAAACAGCAATACAACCTGACGACAATGTAAGTGAATTAAACAACGATTCTGGATTTATAACATCATCTAGTTTAGGTGTAGAAGGTTTATCTAGCTACTTTAACGAACTAACATATTCAAATGGTGATTTAACAAAGATAGAAACTTGGGAAGACATAACAAAACAAACTAAATTGTTTACAAAAAATTTCACTTATTCTTCTGGGAAATTAACTCAAATAAGTTTGACTAACGAAACCACAAGCTCTGTAGAAAACAAAACTTTATCTTACGACGCTCAAGATAATCTATTATCAATAACAAAATAAAAAATAATATGGCTTTTAATTATTCAAACGGATTAATAACGCAATCAGGCACAGACACTGATTATAGTGGTATGATTGGGCTAACTGGTGTTACAAAAAACGGCAATCAATATACACTAGATAATACACGACTGCTAGTTACAGGCACATTGGACGTAGACAGGACAACCGATAGATTGAGGTTTATTAATTATGCGGATTTGTCTGGAAGGGAGTATATTTTTGAAGTAACAGGTACTTTTGACAACTCAACTGTTAGAACGTATCAAAATACAATTATTTACGATTCTTTGCCGTCAATTAGTTTTGAATTTGAAAAAATTAATGGAGGTAACAATGGTGCTTTTGATGGCTACATCCAAACCACATCAACTTCTAATGTAACTATTCAAGGCATGGTCAATGTAAATGACGGAGCAACTACAGGGTCACAGTTTAATTTAGCTCATAATTTTGAA
>Ga0209304_1002025_pt1 | contig 11429 bp, 11 predicted proteins | sample COGITO_mtgs_1004_4_FD_184789 | JGI IMG/M metagenome (GOLD analysis project Ga0209304, IMG submission 184789) | Pelagic marine microbial communities from North Sea - COGITO_mtgs_100423 (SPAdes) (version 2) | ecosystem: Environmental > Aquatic > Marine > Epipelagic ...
TTTTCAACAATACTGACAGGCCGACCAACAATGCCCTTATCGCCTAAAAAGCCCGTCATAAAATCACGGCTTTCAATGCTGCCATCACTATTCCAATGCAGCGATAGTATTTTATAGCCATCCAGCTCTGAACGATTCCAAGAACCATGAAGCGCAACCAATGCTGTTTTAGAATACGCTTTAGGCAAATTGTCAGTCGATTTTATAAAGTGAATGCCTAGCGGCGCATTATGGGCGCGAAACTTAAACGAGGGTAATCGAGCAGAGGCGAGAATCTCGGGGTTTGCATCAAGAAAAGCAGGCTCACCGAATTCAGGGTCTGGCACATTATCGCCATGCAAATAAGGCCAGCCATAAAAACCCCCTTTAACAATAAGATTCAGCTCATCCGGCGGAAAATCATCACCGAGCATATCGCGGCCGTTATCTGTTGCATAGAGTTCACCCGACCAAGGCGCCCAATCGAAACCAACACTATTGCGCAAGCCGTTGGCATAAATCTCAATATTCGCACCGTCTAGGTCTGCTCGCAAAATAGCGGCATAGCGAGGATCATCAGGAATACAAACATTACAGGGTGAGCCTACCGTGATATACAATTTTCGATCGGCAGAGATACCAATGGTTTTCGCATTATGTGAACGATGTGGATGACCAAAAGGCAGGTCATCAATCACTATTTCGGCTTCACCGATAGTCACCGCATTAAAGTGATCATATCGAATGCGAATAATACGATGTCGTTCGCCAACATATAGCCAATCGCCATCAAATGCTAATCCCTGCGGGTTAGCTAGCCCTTGCAGCAAAATCGTTTTGCTATCGGCCTGCCCATCATGATTAAGGTCTCTTAATAGAAGCACTTCTCCACTATCAACGAGGCTCACGATAATATCATCGGTTTGCGTGACCGCCATCATGCGTGGCACATTAAGTCCATCGGCAAAAATATCGGCGGTAAAGCCCTCAGGTAAATACAGATAGGACTGCGCGACGTCAGAAGATGTCTCTACTTTATTTAACCCTGTTATCGTTGATAGCATTAGCCAAAAACCCGACAACCCGCCAGGGCTTTTAACGGCAACAAAGCCAACCAACAAAACAAAGAGGAGCAAGAAACTAACAGTGATTTTTTTTATCATTATGACGCCTTAGCTTTCTATCGATATATTTCAACAGCTCTGAATTATCAGCTTTGTATCATTAGCTATGAATTAACACTTATGACTATTAATAAGCCTAGAACGATGAATAGAGTCCTAAGAATAGGGCTCTAAGAATAGTGTTCTAAGTTGTTAAGCTACCCGGTAACGTTAAGATATATGCTTTAATTTCATCACGTACCCGACGGTAAGGCACCATAGCTTCTTCATCGGTTGCCGCATTAGCCGCCAACTTAGGTGGGTCATCAAAGCCTTTATGCACCCGCTGCGTTTTAGTTGCCAAAATGGGGCAGGTTTCATCAGCATGACCACAAACTGTCACAATGTAATCCAGATTATCTGAATCTAATTCAGCCAGCGTATTACTGGTATGGCCAGTAATGTCTATGCCGATTTCAGCCATCGCTTTGACAGCAAACGGGTTTAAGCCATGTTTTTCTATTCCTGCAGAAAAGAACTCAATAGTATCACCGCAAAAATGGCGACCCAGCCCTTCTGCCATTTGGCTACGGCAAGAATTACCGGTGCAAAGAAAAAGTAACTGCATTTTACTGCCCATAATTTATTTCCATTACTGAATGTTTTTTATAAGTAAATTGATATCGCCATGATCTAACAGTCGTCATTATTTCGCAACAATGAATACTGGCCATTAGAGTTTTAGCTCAGTAGAATATCCACTCATCCTGAGGGGTGGCTTTTTATTAAGCCTGAGATGCCGTGATTTTTTCACTTTGGCGAACCCTTGAACCTGATCCGGTTAGTACCGGCGTAGGAATAGGAGCTTTACTAGAGTAACTGTAGCTATAGCTATAGTTCTCAACCTTTCCCTCGTTCCACTACCGGGTTTTCATATTTTTGGAGACTCGAATGTTTTTTAAATCACGACTTTCACAACAGCTATCTATAGCACCCTTAAAGACCGCCATTGCTAGCGCCTCCCTTGCATTAATATTATGCAATAACGCTTTTGCGAACCCAACCATCGAAGAAATTTTTGTCTCTTCGGATTTCCACCAGCCTGAAATCAATACTCTAGCTAACAGCGTAACGGTATTCAATGACACGCTTATTAAAAAGACGGGGGCGTTGCATTTAGAATCATTACTTGGCCGTGCACCTAATGTTAATTTCTCCACTGGCGCATCACGCGGTCGTTATTTTCAAATTCGCGGCGTCGGTGAGCGTAGTCAGTTTGTTAACCCCGTCAATCCGTCTATCGGCTTAATTATCGACGGCATCGATTTTACCGGTTTAGGCTTAAGCGCATCGACTCTTGATATTCAGCAAATTGAAATTTTGCGCGGCCCGCAAGGGACGTTATACGGTGCCAATGCATTAGGCGGATTAATTAACTTTATCAGCAACGCGCCAAGCGAAGAATACAGCGGCAACCTCAGTGCGCAACTCAGCGAATATGATGGTCGAAGTTTAGATGCCGTTGTTAGCGGCCCAATCAATAACGATACCGGCTATAGAGTTGCCGGCCGTATAAACCAGCAAGATGGCTATATCGAAAATACTTTTTTAAATCGGGATAACACTAACAATATCGATGAAGCACTGCTTAAAGCAACCATCCATAGTGATATTAACGAACAGTTGAATATAAAATTCAATGCATTACTGGCTGATATCGATAATGGTTACGATGCCTTCTCGTTAAATAACACTAGAGCTACAAGCTCTGACCAACCCGGTAGTGATACTCAAGAGACATTAGCTGTATCGATAACCGCCCTCTGGAATACTCATCAAAGCTATGATGTTGAGGCCGTTTTCAGCTTCGCTGATACGGATACACTCTACAGTTATGATGAAGACTGGAGTTATGTAGGTGAATTCGACGCCGGCACCTTCCCCTACAGCTCAGCCGATCGCTATGAACGTGATCGTAACAATCAAAGTATTGATATTCGCTTAATCTCTAAAGCAGACCAGAAAATATTGAATGACCGCTCAGACTGGGTACTCGGTATTTACCAACGCTCTGAAGAAGAAACACTCCAACGCAGTCGATCTGAAAATGGACTACCAGAAGTGGGCGGCGACTTTAGCAATCAATACGATACCGATAACTACGCCTTGTATGGGCAGTTAACAACGGCACTTAATGATCAATGGAGTTTAATCACCGGCTTGCGTGTAGAGCAACGTGATACAGACTACAGCGATAGTCTTGGCATTAATCAAAATACTAGTGACACTTATTTTGGTGGCCGCCTCGCATTGGAATATCAACTCAACGATGACAGCTTACTCTATGGCCTTATCTCTCGAGGCTATAAAGGTGACGGCGTTAATGCGCAAATTATTTCTGCTGAAGCACTAAACAATAGTATTCCAAAAGATATCTTTTTCTTTGATGCTGAGACTCTTGTCAACTACGAGCTAGGTGCAAAAACACGGCTACTAGATAATACCTTACAGCTCCAAGTGGCCGCGTTTTATCAAGATAGAAAGAACGCACAAATTAAGCAATCAATCTACGATTCTACTGTTTTATCATTCGATGACTATCTCGATAATACGAAAGCCGATACTTTAGGTATTGAGATTGAGGCTCTCTATCTTATTACTGATCAACTTAGCGTATACACTAGCTTAGGCTTTTTAGAAGCCGAGCTTGTCGACTTTTTAAGCCTTTCGCATGTTGATGCTCGCACCCTTGATGACGGCAGCTCTGTTAGCTTAGACGGCCGCGATATAGCCCATTCACCTAACTATCAATTTACACTAGGTGGTGAATACCAATTCTCATCACATTGGTCATTAGGTGTAGATGTTGAGGGTAAGGATGAGTTCTATTTCTCTAACAGTCATAATGAAAAATCTGAAAGCTATGAATTAATTCATGCACGTATAAGTTATACCGCTGATCAATGGTCAGTGAGCCTTTGGGGTCGCAACCTCACCGACGAAGATGTAGAGACTCGCGGTTTCTTTTTTAGTAATGAAGGTGGTAACAATCCGAGCAATGGCTATGCACCCGAGACCTATACTCAATTTGGAGAGCCACGTTTAATTGGCGTTAGCGCAAGCTACGACTGGTAAGTTAAATGCACCTTTCGCCAGCTGTGAGCAGAGCCCGTCGTGGCAGTGCGCACAGTTGGTGTATCCTTAACAATAATCAGGAAACGACTATGAACATTACAGCCGAATTAAGTCTTTACCCTCTTATGGGCGATTACGTTCCAACTATTCAAACCTATATTGACGCACTGAATGCGAATGATGAATTAGAGGTTCGCACCAACGCATTAAGCACCGAAGTGTTTGGTGAATACACCTTCGTAATGCAAACCATTCAAGCATTAACCTATACCGTTTTTTGTGAAGAGCCCGCCGCCGTATTGGTAGCGAAATATGTTAACCGAGATCGCCGTGACGAAAGCCAAACTTAACATTGCAGCTAGAACGACTGATACAGAGTAAGCAGACCAACAAAGAGGCAGGAAGGATTTTATGCTACTGAATATTTGGGCAGAACTGAGTGTTTATTCAATACCAGAAATTGTGGCCGTACTAGCCTCTCTCACCTATGTTATTTTAGCGTCGAGAGAACATCGTGGCTGCTGGCCTGCCGGCATGATTGGATCAAGTATTTATGTTGTCGTATTTTTTCAATACCAACTGTATATGGATTCTGCCTTAAATATATTCTATGTAGTTATGGCGATGTATGGCTGGCTAATGTGGAAAAATCGCCAACCCGAAATAGACCTTGTTGCAGCGGCACCTAAAAATACAACCAGCATTAAACAATGGCATGCCATAAAGCATATAAATGCTATCGCAGTAATCTTATTACTCTCTGCTTTATCAGGGTTTTATTTAGATAACTATACTGATGCCGCCTACCCCTACTTTGATTCATTAACTACGTGGTCGAGCTTTTTAGCCACCTGGATGGTTGTGAATAAAATTCTTGAAACATGGCTTTATTGGATAGTTATCGACGCCGCATCCATTTATTTGTATATCAATAAAGAGTTGTATTTTACTGCGCTATTATTTGGACTCTACGTTATCATAGCGACATATGGCTACCTTCATTGGAAAAAGCTATACCAAAACAACACTCACGAAACACTTATTGCAAATAGCTGAACCCATGCAAAGTAATATTTCGAGCGCCGAACACTATTTGAATCAATGGCCGCACTGGGAGTTAAATCTCACTGAGTCGCCTACTGTCGAAAAAAAATTGCATGGCAGTATCAACAACCAAAGTTATTTAATTAGTAATAACAATCGTTACTGGATAATACGCATCCACCATCACAACCCACTTTACTCCGCCAACCGACAACAAGAACACCAAACGCAATACGCCGTTAATCAATTAAATGCTGCACCTAAAATTGTTTACCAGCATCCAGAAGGTGATTATCGGATTAGTGAGTATATTGAAGGCCGCACCTTAAGCGAACTTGCGGCTATTACCGAAAGCCAAACCGAATTATTGTGCCAAACAATTAAACGCCTTCATCAAATTAATATCGACATCCCCGCTTTCAGCTATTCCGACTGCATCGAAAAATATTGGCAAGCCATTAACAATAAAGTATTAATCACCAATACAAATGCGATTGGCGAATATCAACATATGCTGGCTATGTGTAAGGATTATCAGCAACGTTATGGCCAGCATCGTGTACTTTGTCATAATGATTTAAATACCAGCAATATATTACTGACCAATGCTTCAAGAGGCGAACAGGCGCGATTTATTATTATTGACTGGGAGTTTTCTGGTGGCGGCATCGCCAGTATGGATTTTGCGGATCTAGCCACTGAGGTGAATATTGATATTCATCGAATCTCAGAGTTATCGAACATTTCCGTCGAAGAACTCTTTATAGCGCAAGAGATATACCGCTATACTTGTAAGATATACAATCATGCCAGTGAATTAAACAATCTAACCCGGTAAAGCAAACGTCGAGCATCAGGCCTCCATGACAAAATTCAGCTCACAAGAATACCTGCGCTATACACGGCATATTCAGTTATCAAGCATCGGTGTTAATGGACAAAGTAAACTCAAAAATGCGCATGTATTAATTGTTGGCTGCGGCGGTTTAGGCGCGCCAGTCAGTTTATATTTAGCGGCTGCAGGCATTGGCAACATCACATTAATTGATGGCGATGTCGTCGAGCTAAGTAATTTACAACGTCAAATTACATTCTCTGAAAATGACATTGGCAAAAGCAAAGCAGAATGTACTCAGAACCGATTACAATCATTAAATAGCGACATTCTTGTTACCGCTATTAACCAGCCACTTTCGACAGACAATGCTGAGGCTTTAATTAAAACAGCCGACCTTGTACTTGATTGCACCGATAATTTTTCTACCCGATATTTAATTAATGATTTATGTAAGTTCAATAATACTGCATGGATCTATGCCAGCGTTTATCAATCAAGTGGTCAATGCGCGCTATTCACGCCCGACCAAAGCTGCTTCCGCTGCTTATTCCCAAGCCCTCCTCAAGAGGCCCTCGATTGCAACTCTGCGGGTGTGTTAGGCGTATTACCCGGACTATTAGGCACGCTACAAGCTACCGAAGCTTTAAAGGTATTAGCAGGAACACCTTCAGCCATTAGTAACACTTTGTTGTTGGTTGAAACTGACGACATGCACTTTCAAAAAATGGCATTGCAGCAAGATAAAAATTGCGCTTGTTGTAATAACGACTCGTTCACCTTCAACCCTTCATCTTCTGATTATCAAATACAACCTCCGTCTTCAGATGTTCTTATACATAGTATTGCCGCTGCCGACTTTAAGGAATGGAAAAAGCGCGATGATGTTTTATTAATCGATGTAAGAGATAAGAATGAAAACGAGGCTTTTAATTTAGGCGGTGAACATATACCACTGCATCAACTGTCATCGAGCATCCCGGCATCGCTAGCATCGTTTGTATCGCTAGCATCAACGGCATCGTTCGATAAAAAGAAAACGATTATTCTCTATTGCCAATCGGGTGTTCGAAGCCAGCAAGCCTGCCAGCTATTACGCGACCAAAATATCGAAGCTTTCTCTGTTGTAGGCGGCATTGCTCAAATTATTCGCTATTAAACCTTCTCAGTATTTAACCTTTAGCATTTAGCATTTAGCATTTAAATTAAAGAGTCACCCATAAAAAAAGCCAGACTGTTATACACAGTCTGGCTTATTGAAGCAGTAAGAATATAAAGTTATCTATGAAAAATCGTAACGCTAGAAGTTATAAAAGAGTCCTAAAGAAATAACAGGGTATACATCAAAATCATTAGCATCTTCCTGTAGTTCTTGCTCTTCTCGCTCAACCTCATCCAACAATAATGGGTTACTCGATAATGAACCACCCACCGACTCTAAACTAACCGTCGGCTCTCCCTGAAAAACCACACCCAAATCAAAAACAAAGCTGAAGCCATCAGCAATTGACCTACCCCAACCCAGGCCTAAATAAGGTGCAAATGAATCGAAACTAATATCACCTTCTAAGCGCCCTACTTCAGCACTCGTAAAAACCGTATCACCTACTTCAAGTGTCAGACCTGAAACATCACTTTGCGCATGAATTTCATTATCATTAATCAAACCGCCCATAGTCAGGCGAAAGCCTCCGCCAAATACATGCCAATCAATTAAAATACCTGCTGACTCAAAATCAAAATCATAGTCATAGTTAACACCATCGGTTTCACCATCAAAACTTTGTGATGCCGTTTGATACGTTAGCTTTAAATTAACGTTCTCACTCACCGACTGTGATACAGCGACTTGATAACCAAGAGTGCTCCCACCTACACCTACCGCGGTCCCGGCTGAGGCATATGTTGAAGTAAGCGCGGAGAGCGTCATAAACAGTGCCGAAATACTTAGCCGCCTCATAAGTTTGGCTGCTATTTTTTTACCTTTCTCATCCGACATAACTTAAACTCCAACTTCTAATAAATTCAATGATTAGCCTTACTTATTCTTATCGCGCGGGCGCGTATTAAAAGACTCAGTATTTATTAGGTATAGCGGATAAGAGGATAAGCAAAAATCAAAATGAATGCTGTTGTGCGGAGTGTCACAGTTGTTATGCGAGCTTAGTTCAAAAAATTAGATCTTAAGCCTGCTCTTAGCATTAAAACCAATCTCACGAAAAATAAATAGCTAATAAAGAATAGTTATCATTTTTCGTTTGCTTATACAAAAAGCGAGCTCATGTATTTAATCGCTTAGTGATGATGACCGCCAAGCCCGTGCGCATGCCCATGAGAGACTTCTTCTGGCGTCGCTGCTCTTACATCAAGAATAGCAATCGAAAAATTTAAATCCACGCCGGCTAAAGGATGGTTAGTATCAATATCGACATTAAACTTTCCGACCTTAGTGATGGTCGCATCTCTGGGGCCATCAGCTGTATTCACTTTCACTGACTGACCCACTTTAAACTTCCGAGACTTAGTCGTTAAGTGCTTAATCGGCACTCGCATCGCTTCAGCTTCTATACGCTCGCCGTAAGCTTGCGCTGCGGTTAAATCCACTTCGAGCTTATCGCCAACTGCCGAACCAACTAAAGCCAACTCTAAGTCCGGTAGAATATTACCATGACCATGAAGATAAGCCATTGGATCATCATCTGAAGATCTTTCAACTTCAGTGCCTGTAGTGTCTTTTAATATATAGCTAAAAGTGACTACTAAATCTTTCTCTATTTTCATAATTTTCCTAAGGGTAAAATCTATTTACTTTTAATTGTTAAATTGCAGCGCTTTTTTTATCGGCTTATAAAATATTTTATATAACCATCGCTAATAGATACAACACCGCACCGGCTAATACGCCCGCAACAATATCATCGATCATAATGCCTAAGCCGCCATGTACATGCTTATCTAAATAACTAATAGGCCATGGTTTTAAAATATCAAACAGGCGAAATAATATAAACCCTATCACTATCCACAACCAACCTGCCGGCGCGAAAAGCATCGTTATCCAAAAGCCAACAAACTCATCCCAGACAATAGCGCCATGATCATGCGAACCTAGATCACTTGCCGTCTTGCCGCAAAAATATATACCGACAATACTCGCCACTAAAATAATTACGCACTGAAGCAGCAGAGACTGTCCTGCCATTAACAACCACAGTGGGACAGCCGCTAAGGTGCCAAAGGTACCTGGCGCAAAACCGCTTAAGCCACTACCCAGACCTAGGCCTAAAAAATGTGCTGGATGTGATAGTAGAAATGCCAACGTGGGTTCTTTTTTAGTTGCCGTATTACTCAATTTTTTATCCTTCTCTTAAAAATGCGTATAGCCTTTTAGACTTTGGCTATCCCATCCTGCACCAAAAACACTTACGCCATCTTTCTTACTCTTATATTCCTTTAGACTCTCAGTCACAGTACCAATCTTAGTACAGGGCAATGCAAGCGCTAACGATAAAGATTCAATGGTTGATGATTGCTCAGTAGGCGCAGTAAAAAGAAGCTCGTATTCATCGCCGCCACTTAACACCCACTGCTGAACAATCTGACGATTAAGGTTAGTCTCTAAGCCGCTATGGATAGGCAGAGCGTCACCATCAATAATTATTTTTACTTGGCTTTGCATGGCAATATGATTCGCATCCGCCATTAAGCCATCTGAAATATCAATGGCGGCTGTAGCAACGCCAACCAGCCCATTACCCAACGCCAACCGTGGCTCAGGCATATAAAAAGATGAAAGCAATTCAGCCTTAGATTTTTTATTGCATATCCATGGCATTGAATTCTTTGATGGCATTAACAGCTGTAAGGCGCCTGCACCTTTACCTAATGAGCCGCTAACCCAAACATCATCACCCACTTGCGCGCCATTACGACGCAAACATAAACCCGAGGATGTTTTTGTCTCACCCATTACAGTTAAGGAGATCACTAAACCATGATCAATTCTTGTCGTATCACCGCCTATCAGTGTCACATTATATTGCTGACATATTTCCGCAAGACGCTGAGAGAATGCCGCTAACCAATCCGTATCGATATGTGGCAATGATAAAGCCATTGTCATCCAGCGCGGCGTAGCGCCCATGGCGGCAAAGTCACTTAAGTTAACACCCATTACGCGACTGGCAACATGTTTGGCTAAAAATTCTGGAGGGAAATGCACACCTTCTATTAGTGTGTCGGTAGCAACCACTAAGGGATTTTTATGAGCGGCAATGACTGCGGCATCGTCACCAATACCTACTAAAGTGTCTGCGTGAGAGGACCCTTGCGATGTTTCGGCAAAAGAGAAGTATCGCTTAATGATGTCAAACTCAGATAAAGAACTCATGGCCTACTCAACTATTAGCTACCATTATCTACTATTAGAACAGCAGCAATTAATTAACCATTCAGATTAAAGACATTATTGTTGGGCGGCAACTTCGAGTGCGCGCACTTCTGTCGCGACTTTATCTAATAAGCCGTTTACAAATTTATGACTGTCTTCGGGGCCAAATTTTTTGGCCAAATTGACCGCCTCATTAATAGAGACTTTATAAGGCACATCAATTCTATTTTTTAATTCATAAACGCCAATGCGCAATAACGAATGTGTAATGGGATCACATTCGTCTAGCGTTCTATCATCTGCATAAGGAGCGAGTAATTCATCCAAGGCCTTTGAGGTGCGCTGCACGCCCGATAAAAGCTCCATAAAATATTCGAGGTCGGTACCTTTCATATTAAAATCAACGCGGAACTGCGCAGCAATTTCATTCGCTTGCGCACCGGTTACATGCCATTGGTACAAACCCTGCATAGCAAAGTGACGTGCTTTATGACGCTCGCTTGCTACTGCACGACGTTTAATTTGATCTGGAGAAGGTTTTGCCATTACGATAAACGCTCTAATAAGTCAGCCATTTCTAATGCCGCTAATGCTGCTTCACGACCTTTATTCGCTTCGCCTTCTTCGGCACGCGCTAACGCTTGATCAACATTGTTAACTGTTAATACACCAAAACCAATCGGCAAATCATATTCCAAACTCACATCTGCAATGCCACGTGCACATTCACCAGCAACAAAATCAAAGTGCGGTGTATCGCCTTTAATAATAACACCCAATGTCACAATCGCTTTATGCTGACCTAAGTTAGCTACACGCTTAGTCGCCAATGGCACTTCATAAGAACCTGGCACATAAATAATATCAATTAAGCTGTCGTCTATACCGCTTTCATTAATAGCGGCCAATGCGCCTTGTAATAGCTTATCGGCAATAAAAGCAT
>Ga0209304_1002033_pt1 | contig 11393 bp, 10 predicted proteins | sample COGITO_mtgs_1004_4_FD_184789 | JGI IMG/M metagenome (GOLD analysis project Ga0209304, IMG submission 184789) | Pelagic marine microbial communities from North Sea - COGITO_mtgs_100423 (SPAdes) (version 2) | ecosystem: Environmental > Aquatic > Marine > Epipelagic ...
AGTTAGCGACGGCGGCTCACCTATTACTTCCTACACTGTTACCGCAGTTAGCGCTGGTCAGACCTTAACGACTAGCGATGGGTCAACTTTGACTGGAACACTCACAGGTCTTACAAACGGAACAGATTACACCTTCACGGTAGTTGCCAATAACGCTGTCGGTACCTCTGTTGCATCGAGTCCATCTAATGTTGTAACACCTACCGCTCCAGCGCCTGCCCCAGCACCGGCACCTGCACCTGCACCAGCCGCACCAGCGCCTGCAGCACCCGCTCCAGCCGCACCTGCACCAGCGCCTGCAGCACCCAGTGGTGGCGGAGGCGGAGGCAGCGATAACTCAATCTCTCAACTGAGTAGCAACAGTGGATCTATCGTAGGTGGGGAAACAATTGCGATAAGCGGAGGAGACTTCACGACAGCAAAAGCCGTGATGTTTGGTGACACACCATCGCCATCATTTATCGTGATTGCCGGCCACCACATTGATGCTGTCGTGCCACCTTCGGTATCTGCTGGCATCGTAGATGTGCATGTTGTCCTTGGTCCCACAGTTGGGCGAGCATCTCTGTGGGGCGGTTACACCTACCTCCCAGTAGCAGCTCCCGCTCCAAATCAGGTATTACCAGCCCAAGACGCCGACGCAACAAGTAAGCCACTCGAAGGCGCCGAGGCTGAAGTCACCAGCGGTCAAAACAGCGACGTCAAAGTAAAACGCTCTGGTAAAAGCGTCAAGGCAACCACGACGCTGGATGCCGGCACATACAGTTCGGTCGTCCTTGCGAAATGGAACAAGAAAGCTAAGAAGTGGAAGAAAGTCAGCTACAAGGTCAACAAAGATGGCACGCTTACCTTCAAAATTCCAAACAAGAAGCGCGGGCTGTATCGCTTAGTGGCAAAAAGAGCTGACACGGGCACAAAGGAAGTAGTCACCAAATTCAAGGTAAGAACTAAATCAATCAAAATGCTACAAGTGAGGTAGGGGTAGGTGTCAACTCTTGACCAGACTCTCTCCCAGAGTGGTATCGCTGACGGTGATATTGCTGACGTGAAGGTGCGTTGGCTGCTCCCTGTTGTGATGGTTGTTTTGGTTGCAGCGAACTTAGGTATCACTTTTCTTCCAGGTTTCTCTGTCGTCATCGCCATTGTGGTAGCGACAGTTCTGGTGGTAATAGCGAAAGTGGCGGGCCATAACGCTGAGTCCCTTGGGTTGAAGTTGAACAAGCGTTCTGTTATTTGGGCTGCTGGTATTGGTGTAGCCGTGTGGTCTAGTTGGCTTCTGATCGGTTGGGCCGCTACTCGTTTCGGGTTTGCCGGTGCGCTGATGCAGGATGACCGTAATACGGGTTTGTCCTTTCAAGCTCTGCTGTGGTCGTTGCTCGTGGTGATTCCTGTCGGTACGGTGCTGTTGGAGGAGATTGGTTTTCGTTCCGTCCTTATGGGTGAAGTTCAGCGTTTAGCTCACACCAAGGTGAAGCACCCCGTATTTTTTGCGGGCTTGATTGTCTCAATTCTTTTCGGTCTGTGGCATATTGGGCCTGCGTTGGCTCAAGCGAACGCTTCCGACGTTTCTGGTCCTGACCGTATTGTGTTGATTATTGGCACAGTGCTGTTCACAGCTGCTTCCGGTGGTTTGTTTGCCTGGTTGCGCTGGCACACGAAGTCGGTCGTTACTCCTGCCGTGTTGCACGCGGCAGTCAATGGTGCGGGTCTGCTTGTTGTCTGGCTACTTGCTCAGAATCTTTTTGCTTAAGTTTCGCCTTGCGCAGGCGCGCAGGTGCTTCGCGAACACAACGTAAAGAAGGAGGGGTAAAAACCCCTCCTTCTATTTGTTACTACCCAGCTACCAAAGTAAGTTGGGCTGCCACCTCAGTGACCTTAACTGCCTTGTCATTCAAAGCTGCCTCGATGGCAACCAGTGCTGCGTAATCATGAGTATCTGAGTTAACAACTTTGGCGCCGTAGGTGCCTTTTCGAAAGCTCAAACTTCTCAGGACTACTACCGTCGCCTCGATGACAACCACAGGGGCAGTCATCGTCAACGTGTCGGTAGTAGTTTCGGTTACAAAACACGACGCATAGTCAGGAATGCTCGAAAGGTCACCGTTATGCTTAAGTTCCACCGTAACGGAACCAGCAAGTTCAGCGTTTGCGGACAATGTTGTAAAGCGAGAAATTACATCGTCCTGCAACTCGCGGATAGGGTCGACACATAAAAGCTCAAACTGAGCCTTCAACACGTCAGCCACATCCATACCCATCATATCCTCAGAAATTGCGAAGTTGAACTGGCCAACACGCAACATGTCTGTACGAAAGGCTACGCACTTGTCGTAAGTTAAGTACTCAGTAATGACTTCAGTAGGATCCCCGCCGGCGTTCATCTCCCGACGAACATCTTCCCAAGCAAGGTAATCTGGTTGCATTGACCGGGGTGTGTACCCGGTGTGACCTTCCTTGACAAGACTCGCCCAAGGACGATCACCCATAGCGAACGGATTAGTTCCAAGCCAACCATTGGTTAACGAAGTTGACACCATCTCAACAACAGCTAAGCGCATTGATGAAGCTACAACATCAGCTTCAGGTTCGTGAAAAGCATGCAGCTCCAGCATAAGGGAGTTAACAATCACGAGAGAGCGCATAAGTTTCTGACCTTCTGGGGAAAAGTTGGCGAAACCAACATTGTCAACAGAGGCCAAAATCTGATCCTGCGCAGCGTTCAGCAGACCCTCTTCGGCAGGATTGGAATGCCGCGAAGAAGTGAGGAAGTTTGATCTTAGGTAAGACATATCTTCATCATCAAAAGAATCCACCAGTTTACGCAGGCGCGTAAGCGGATAGTCAATCCCACTTAGTACACCCAAAGCCAAAGTTACTTGAGTTTGGGAATCATTAGCTGCACTCTGTGCGCAGCAACGACTAAAATGGAGGTAACCGTACCTAGTCAAAGTGAAAGCCTCAACGGATTTAAGATCGTAGCAACTCCTGTTGTTACTGTTCCTTATCTTTGGGTCCGTGCAAGATTCAACATGGATAGGTTTACTGGCTGACTTGTTACTCAGCTGCCTGGAAACCACGGTCATGGCTTTGTAAGTGGCGTTACTGATTTGCCCTGCGCACATAATCTCAATACTGTTATCGCTGTACGACATGTCATTCAAAAAGCTCAAATGATACTTAAGATCATCCTTAGTGAGGGCATCGTTGTAGCTCATGATCCCTACCTTATTTTTTAATGTAGACATAGCAACCCTCCTTAAAGGGGTTAATTGTGGGAAGTCATTAAGCAATGACTGATACTCACTGTGCCTGCAGAGGGCGCACATGCAAGTTCAGACGGCGACGACTGGCATTGGTTGTATCGTCCGCGGCATGGGTAAAGTGCAGTAATGGGCTACCTAAACGTGTACATACCTGGGGCCGACGGGTGCCCGCCCATTGGAGCCGGGGCGGCAGTAGTGTCCCTGCACTCTCTAGAAGCGGACAAAGTCATTGTTGACTACTCCAACCCCGCAGAGCTAGGTTCCAAACAGGGGTACGCCGACCTGGTGATGGCAGCTGCAGCGCGGCACAGAACCAGAATACCTAGCTTAACTCGAGCGAAAGTACCAACAGGTCGCCTTGTAAAAATAGGGTTTTTCGACGAGGCGGCAGGTAAAGTCACTCTGACTAAACCAGAAGAGCTAGAAAAGTGGAGGCCAGGATCATCCGGTCAACTGGATGCCTCGGCGGGGTCAATAGCCAAAGGCAACGCAAGCGTTGCCCGGTGGTCAGATTACAACAAGGGAACATAAAAACACCCCGCCGAAGCGGGGTGTTTTGATTCAGGTTGAATTACGCAACCTGTAGATAAGCACCAGCGTATTCGGCTAGGGCTTCGGTGAAATCCAACATGCGCAATGGTCGTGGGTTATACCCAGCAACCGCAGCTATGGTGAACGCGTCAAGGGGGCGTCCATCGCTATCGTAAACAAAAGCGATCGGGGATCCCTTGTCCCAAGTGATGTGACTACCCTCTGATGTCAAAGCGGTGGCTACAGCAACTGCATACATAGTAACTCCTCAAGTTGTTTGAAAGTTAGTCCGAGTGGACATAACACACAGTCAGCGCGCCGTCGATGGGAGCAACCCAGAGAAAGTCTGCTCCATCTCCGAAGCCGAAGGAGATAGCGTTGCCTGGTGGTCAGATTACAACAGTAGGACATAAAAACACCCCGCCGAAGCGGGGTGTTTTGATTCAGGTTGAGTTATGCAACCTGTAGGTAAGCACCAGCGTATTCGGCTAGGGCTTCGGTAGGGGTCTGACATGTGGGCGGTACCAATTGCCATTTATGTTATTCCATTCCCCACATCCTGGACAGTCGATTGCTACTATCTCAGGCTTGGGCTTGCCATGATCTTTACATGGTGTCTTTCTAGCCTTCATTTTTTTCCTCACATTGTGGGCAAGTATTCGTTACCCCTAGTGCGTGGCTACGGATAGCGATTATGCGATCCATGCGAGCCAGTTCCTTCTCGTGGCGTTGGCGATCAAATGTTTTTACCATTTGGTGCTCCTAAATTTGTTGTGTTGTAACAAGCGGACACAACACACAGTCAGCGCGCAAGGGGCAGCTGACAAGTAAACCCAGGTTCGACTGGGAGCCAAAGAGAACGAGCCCTGACACGTAAGTGTCAGGGCTCGTTTAAATATGTTATGCAGCAACATCACCGGTAGATGACATAGCTTCACTAACTGTTACACCCTCAACCGAAACCATCTGGTTGAAAATATCCCAGTGAGTCTGTGAAGGGCCGAACTTAGACCACATAGAACTGGCCGCAGCTTGGGTAATCCACATTCTCGCATCCGGAGCCATTTGACTAGGCCACGGTCGGAAACCACGCATGGAACCATGTGAGAAAATCTCAGCTGGTAACCAGGACAAATCATCCTCGGTGAACCCGCGATCTTTAAACAACTGCACCCATGCCGTAGCCGATTTAATCTTCAACCGAGTAGTCATGTATCCGTTGTGAGCGTAGGCGTATATGCCATTGTCAGCTTCGTATTCGTAACCATCCTTGGATCTGTAAGCATAAAAAATGTCCTCAACGGACACAGAAGATGACACATCCTTAGGAATCAGATTAACCGGTAGCACGCACAGCAAAGCCGCGACGCGCACAGGTGAACCCTTAGCAGCTTCAACGAATGAGTCCAAGTCAGCGCGACCCCTAGCGGGGAGCGAAGCTAGATCCAGACCTTCTGGCCACCAGGTGTAGTCAGACGCTTGGCAAAAGACGATAGCAACAAACTCTTCGTCAGTCATATCACCCAAAGTGCGAGCAATGTGAAGGCGTTCGAGGGGATCATACAAAGCAGCTAAAGCTGATTTGACTCTCTCCAGGCGAGGAATTTCCTCACCATCGAACGCTGCGACCACTGGTGATCGAGTAACAGGAACGTTCTTACCTATTATGTTTACCCAACGCCGTTCGTAGGTTGTACTGAAACGATTTGAAGGACGATTCGAGTGCGAATCGGCTTCAACGCACATGGCTTGTATCTCTTCAGAGACAAGACTAGGTACGTCATCGTAAGCAACCAGCTCAGCGAGGGCGGTCCAAGGATTATCGTGGTAATCGCTGTAGGTGAGTCCAAACCTGCGGAACGATCGGACAGCCATAGTGCAAAGCTTGCTTACCTGCTCGGTAGTGAGACCAGGTAAAGAAACCATAGCTTCAAGCCGAGGGCCAGAAACAACAGCATCATCTCTTAACATGTCGAGAAGCTCTACCCCAATATGGGGAAAAGACTCTAAGTTTTGCTTTACGAGAAGATCTACCTCGTACCTTTTACGGTTAGATAGTGCACTCATATTGCGAGATTCGATTAGCTTAGACATAGCCATAGCTTTCAAAACAACTGGCAAATCCACATTCCTTAAAGCAGCTAAAGCCACCTTAGGGTTATTGTGATTGTCAAGAACAGTCCGATAAACTTTGACAGGCATGTTAGGAGCTGAGGCAACAGCCTCAGCCACACCAATTCGCCTATCTGAAGCCCAATGGGTAAGAAGTTCAGAACTCGTACCAGCACGCGTTAAAACAGCAACTTTGACAGGCGCTTGTGCCTTGTCCAGAAGCTTATCCAAAACGTCTTGCGGGCAATTTATGTTACGAGCAAGGTTTAGCAGAACATTATTGTTCTTCTCGTTTAGCTTCGCCTCCAAAATGAATCGGAGAAAGTCCGGATCCGCGTTCGGGTCCGAAGCAGCTGCTTCAATTAAAGCCTGCGATGAATCCATAGTTAGTTCCTTCCTGATCATTAAAAACGATCGTGTTTTGTAAACAGCAGAGAACCTGCCGTGTTAGTAACTGTGTGCGGATATGGACGCGTCGCAATGGGTAACTTCCACTAACAATGCAGGGCCCGTACGGACCAGTCCCCCAAAGGAAAACACGGTTCGACTTTCAAAAAAGTCACTAAGACGTGCTTAAAATGAAAACGGTAAATACCGCGGGAAGTTACCTACTTTCACTCGGCTGGTAAAGGCGGCACAGTTAAAACACGGGACAAGCAAGCATGGCTAGGAAGACTCTGCCATCACCGGATCTGGCGCTGATATTGCGATGGAACCAAAATACAAAGCGAGGATAAGGAGCTTGAAATGAGATGGAACCAAAATACAAAACGAGGACAAGGAGCTTTAAATGAGTAGGCCGCACGATGATCAGGGCAGGATTGCTATGCCTCGCTCGATCGCTACACGGAACACCACTCGATGGATACGTCTGCGACGTGCCCTTGCATCTACCGTATCCGTAGCTCTACTGGTGCCCGCCGGGCTACTTGCCCTAGCCCCAGCGGCTCAAGCCGCGGAGTACACGGTCGATGGTGGGACTTACGAGGCCACCACGATTGGTAATCCCGTGAACAACAACTACGAGATGTCGCTAACCAGAGGCACCTGGAACTATACGGAGTGCAGGAAAGCGGGAGAGAACTTTTTAATAGCGGAACACCCGACCAAGACTTACACAGGTGGTGATATGGGGGGCTCAGGGACGTGCAGAATCTTCGCTTCCAACAAGCCCCTGGGCATTCCGGTACGGGTTGAGAACCTAGCGGGCGATGAGGAAGGTAACGAGAGCTTCACCCCACACTGGGCCAGAGACCTCGGCAACGATTGCGAAGACCGTAACTTTACCGCTAGCGGCGAGTGCGCGTTAGGTATCGTTGAGCTCACAGGAAACGTGTGGGATGAGACCTTACGGTTCGCTTACGCCACGGATGCGGAAGCGGAGAGCATCGACGCTATTTATTTCAAAGACACAGACGGCACGAAGCTAAGCGGGGCTTTAACATTAGCCACAGGGGTCAACGACTCTTACCCGAAAGTGCACGTTCGTGTACCCAAAGAGTTAAAGCCAGGGACGCTGGAGGTCAGCGTTGAAGCCGGGGGTTACGAGAGTCTCGTTGGCACCGTTAACCGCGCCGGACTTAACTTTGACTTGAAGCAAGACGAATCACTTGAAGTGTCCGAGAATGGTATAGGCGTCGCCAGCTACTGGTGCGGTCCCGTAACAGGTAGCGCTAGCAGTTTAAGGTTCGATGACATTGACTTCGATAACGCCTGCGGTAACTACAAGAACGGCACGCCAGGGTTAGCACTCCCCTACCAGGTGTACCAGATGGAAGAGACAGCGCCGGACACGTTCAGGTTTAAGCCTCACTGCTTAGGTGATTCCACAGCTAAGTGGGGGAACCGTTCAGGGCCGGACGCGTCACCAACTTACGGGTGTGTGCCGCCACTGGAGACGTGCAGTGCCTTAGGTGGAAAGTTAAGCGAGTACGACAACGGGTACGGGCAGATGTTTACTTACTGTGACCTGTCCGCGGAGGTTGTGGTGTCTCTCAGCGGCCCGAGCGGGGTAGCGGTTGGTGAGACGGTCACTTACCAGGTGTCTCTAACCAGCACCGACCCGATACAAGCAGGCACTTTGAGCTTAGTTAGTAAGGACGCGGTAGTGGGTACGGCGCAGGTGCCTGCTGGGTCAGCATCCTCGCTTTACTCATTCACCCTCACAGCTAACGTCGAGCAGGAGGTTTCCTCGCTGGAGGACCTCGCTTACCCGTTACAGGCTTTCTACGATGTGCCGCACGAGTGGAGTAAGGACGAACGGTACGAGAGCAGTTTTCTAGTAGTGAACGTTACCCCCAACCCGGAGATGTGCGAAGCGTTAGGTAAGGACACGATTGTGAGCGCCCGCTCCTTAGACATTGACGGTGATGGTGTGCCTAACGCCCGCTCCTTAGACGTTGATGGCGATGGTGTGCCTAACTTCAAAGACACTGATAGTGACGGTGACGGGGTAGAGAACGACGGCGATACGGACCCTGTCGGACCGCCAGCACGACCCACTCCCCCGAACTTCTGGACTGAGGAAGAGCAGCAGGAGTTAGCTTGGGAGATTCAAGAGCACTTGTACGGGGAGAACTACCCCTCGACCTTCCCGCTCCCGGTAGACCCGGACAGCGGCGAGGAGGAGACCTTCGCGGACGGTGCCGGGGTGTTAGTGCCAGCACCGAGCTACGAGATGGTGGTAGAGGTGCTTGAGTACACCGCGAACGAGGCGTGCGGCATTGACACTGACTGGGACGGGAACGGAGGCGGCAGTACCGGACCGACGCTGGGTAACGAGCCGATCGTCACGCCCGACCCTGATCCCGAAACCGACGGTGGCAACGGAGGTGGTACTCCAGGCGGCGCCTACCCGATCTTGGGTGATGGTGGATCGTCCAATGGTGAGGCTGCAACGGGAGGAGCGGCCCCGTCGCTCCGCTTGATCATGCCAAGTCAGGCCTATCAGGGCGTGGAGACTGACCTGGCCGCGGAAGTTGATGCCACGGATGGAACAGTGGAGTTCGCTGTTCAGGAGATCGACCTCGACGGTGAGCAGACCGCCAGGATTATTGGCTCCGCGCCTGTGAACGAGGACGGCGTGGCCACGATCGATGTGACCCCGCAGGAGTACGGGGATGTCATCGTCTACGCCCGCTACACAGGCCGGTCAGGGGTGGACACCACCGCTGGAGCGACGGTCGTGTACCCGGCTCCGTTCGTGGACGACTTCACCTTGACTGTTGGTGGTGACCGGTGGACGGAAATGCCCAAGGGTGAAGTCCTGCCGTACGGGTATCACGCCGTCGAGTACACCACCGACAGCGGCAACGCACCCCAACTCGAAGTCGATGGTCCGTGCCAGGTGAGGAGCACCAGGTCCATCCCACCGCAGATCACCATGCTGGGGACCGCGAAGGCTCCGAAGCGATGCACGGTGACGGTGTCGACTGGTGGCTACGACGCGTACGCGCCGAAGAGCTGGACGTTCGATGTCGCGAACGCGATGGGTAACCAGACGGCAACACTCGCGGCCGATAAGGCTAAGAGGACCACTAAAAAGGGATCGATGGTCACGCTCGCGAAGAAAACCCAGACCAAGACCGATGAGGACTACAAGCTCAAAGGTAAGAAGATCACCTGGAGCGTCACCTCAGGCAAGGACGTCTGCTCGGTGACGACGTCATCGTCGGGGAAGGTCTCTCTGGAGGGCAAGAAGAAGGGCACCTGCACCGTGACCGCGAAGGCAAAGAAGGTCAAGGGCAAGTACAAGGGCAAGTACAAGGCCTTCAACGAGACCTACCGCTTCATCGTGCGGTAGAAGAACTAAGGCGCTTCCCTCGCCTGCGAGGTCGCGGGAAGTTACCTACTGTCACTCGGCTGTGAGGGCGGCACAGTTAAAACACGGGACAAGCAAGCGTGGCTAGTAAGACTCTGCCATCACCGGATCTGGCGCTGATATTGCGATGGAACCAAAATACAAAACGAGAACAAGGAGCTTGAAATGAGTAGGCCACAGCAACCGGTGTTGGGACCCTCATGGCTACAAATTGTCCTGTGGGCAGTGGTCGGGTTGACAGCAATCTACTGGATCTTTATCCGCTAACAATAACAACAGAAGGAGTACGTAAAAGGTATGAGAAATACCAAGATTAAACAGGCCTATAAAGACTGGGACCTACTGAGGAACTCTGCGATTGGTACCAATGATCGCTCTGAGATCGACGCAATTTTTACTAGGGAAATTTACAAGATGGAGGAAGCGCATGAAGACTCGGCCGCACGATGATCAGGGCCTAGCACCCACACTACTGAGCTGCCCCAAATGTGGGCATCACAGAGTCGGGAGTGACGACCGTAACAACTGGTGCCTGAGCCAGTACTGCAAATTCACCTGGAAGCGGTACCCATGACCGGGATTCAAGGTGACGCCATGATGTGGGAGAGAGAAGCGGCAGCAGGGAACACGAAGGCAATGTTTGACCTTGGTCTGTTCGCTGAAGAAGTCGGGGATCTGGCCGAAGCTCGCAAGTGGTGGAAGAAAGCCGCGGGTTGCGGTAACGCAGAAGCTGCCTTGAAACTGGAGAAACTGTGAAGACGGGCGTACTGCTCAGTCGGGCAGCAGAAATCAAAGTCGTTGAGCTTCTAGAGAAAGAAAACCGGGACGACCTCACCCTTCGGATTGCCGTCCAGCCGGGTGGCTGCTCTGGTCTTCGCTACCAACTTTTCTTCGATGACCGGTCTTTGGACGGTGACGTCCTCTGCGAGTTCGACTCAGTAAACGTTGTGGTTGACCGGATGAGTGCACCGTATCTGGACAAAGCAACTATAGATTTTACGGACACGATAGACAAGCAAGGATTCACGATAGACAACCCCAACGCTGGCGGGTCATGCGCGTGCGGGGATTCATTCAGTTAAAACAAAGTCCCGTTGTAAGAGGGGGGAGATGAGCAAGGGGCAAAGTGAGTAACCACCGTTGGGCCAAAGTTGCAGCAGGTGTGGCAGCAGGAGCTATTTTAACAACAACAGTTTTAAGCGTAGGTGTAATCACTGCACTGGACGAACTCGAAGACAACATCACCGTCCTAGATGTGTCTGAAACAACAGGTGAAATCATCTCGGCACACGATTCAATTGTTACCGACAGGACCACAGGCGCTACCGCACCGTTCAATGTGCTGCTCATGGGAAGCGACACCCGAGAGGGTAAGGCAAATCAAGGCTACGGAAACTTTTCCGGGGCCAGGTCCGACACAACTATCCTGCTGCACGTAAGTGCCGACCGAAGCAACGCCGTTGCGGTGTCAATCCCCCGCGATACGACCATCGATCTGCCCACGTGTAAAAACTCCAGCGGTAAAGAAATATCAGGCGGGGTAGGAAAATTCAACGCCGCGATGGCACGGGGCGGGCCGGGTTGCACTTTAAAAGCCGTAACCGAGATGACCGGTATAGCAGTCAACAACTTCGTTGTGGTTGATTTCGGTGGGTTCAAAGCCATCA
>Ga0209304_1002040_pt1 | contig 11346 bp, 8 predicted proteins | sample COGITO_mtgs_1004_4_FD_184789 | JGI IMG/M metagenome (GOLD analysis project Ga0209304, IMG submission 184789) | Pelagic marine microbial communities from North Sea - COGITO_mtgs_100423 (SPAdes) (version 2) | ecosystem: Environmental > Aquatic > Marine > Epipelagic ...
TCATCGCTCTACTCTTAGTCGCAGAAAGACCGATGATGAGACATTTGATACAGCGTTACGCAAAGGCAAGGCCAAAGCTATTGTAAAAGTCAGTAGTGCGCTGATGAGAGAAGTCGAGAAAGGCTCTTTGAGGGCGATTATCTTTTATTTGAAATGCAGAGCAGGATGGCGAGAAGAAGAGCCTGAGATTAGGGAAATACCACCTATGGTTATCAGCGTCCACCATGATGCCGTTACTTAGGTACACAAAACTCTATCGCTAGGCCTACATTGCGCTCGCGAAACCCCCTTCTCCTTGCTCCCCAAAGTACCTAGATTAATCTATAGTGCGTTTTCCACCACAGCATCAGTGAGATAAATTTGTGTTTGCTGTGCCTGCTGAAGTGAGTCTTTCAATTCATCACACAGAGCTATTAACTCATCTACCTTGGCGACGATTCGATGTTGTTCTACCAGTGGAGGAACAGGCAATGATAGCTTTTCCATACGCTCTTTTGTCATATGAACCATCGTTATACCATTTCCTGACGCTTTAATTGCTGCAGTTTCATTTAACAGATATAGATAAACATAATTTTTAGATAAGCTCATGTCATCGTAAAAGTCTAATTTCCATATGTGGTAGTGATAAATGACCTTTCCTCCTTCCCAAATGAAAGGACCAAATGATGCTGACCACGCATAAATCAAATCCCCATTGTCGATATACTTCTGAGGCTCCAACTGAAGATCAGAGTAATACCAATCATTAGATGTAAATAGATTTCCTACTCGTAGTAGCGGAGTCCCCTCTGATAGCATTTCATTTTTTTTATAGGCACGACCATTTAGAACATTAATTCCAGCGCCAAACCTTATAAATTCCCAACTGGTAGGGATTACTCGCTCCTCGGCTTTTTCGATAGAGGGCAAAGGCTTAGATTTCTTAATCTTACCGCCTTTGATTTGCTCTTCTTTTTCCGCCGCTATCTTTTCTAACAAAACACTCGCAGGCTCATCATTCGGGTCTTGCGAAACTAGCAATCCGCGTACCGCTAACTGCAGGATAGTTTTTTTGAGTTTGTCGATACTATGCTCTGTGGTGAACAGCACATCGAAATGCTCTGCGATACGCTGCCATGCTGCTTGAGAGGCATCTACGTCGCCAGCATCGGTGAGAGCCTCTAAAAGTGCTTCTACAAGGGTTTCGTGGGCTTGAATGCTATCTTCTTGCTGTTGTTGTAACGTGTCGCATAGGGCCATTAGCTCATCTACCTTGGCGACAATGCGGTGTTGTTCCGCCTCTGGAGGCAATAAAATAGGATAACCAGCGAAGTATTCTTTAGGCACCCTCTTTAAACCTGAAGTACCCGTCATGCGAGCCTTACCTAATGAGAGAAATCTTACTGACTTGAGGTGATAGAGAATGAAATCAGCAGATATTTGATTGCCAAACAACCGAGCAACATGTAGCTCAGTGGTAGCAGCTCCAAATCCATTTATTAGCCCTTTGAATATTGCGGCTTTGCTATTTTCGAAACAAGGAGTGACTTTCGCTAACCCAATATCACCATTTTTTATATGTGTGTAGCCTTTCTTCACTTGCAGCCACTTTCGAACTTCCTGCGTGTGACTTCCATCATACATTGTAGATATCGACGACATCTCTACGAAACCAACATTAATTTCTTCACTTAGATCGTTTTTAGGCTGTATTTGTGCAATTTGTGATAACGAAGTTAGCTCCCACCCTACTGGGATGTGACTCAAAAATTCATGTCCTGTTAGCAAAGGTACTGGTTTCTGATTTTTAAGCACTTTTTGTTTTATGAGCTGCTCTTTTTTAGCAGCAATATTCTCTAGGAAAACACTAGCAGGCTCATCATTTGGGTCTTGCGGCACCAATAACCCACGAACCGCTAAATCTAAAATAAGCTCACGTAGCTTTTTAACTCCATAGAGTGTTCGCTTACTGTCAGTCCCGCGGCCTGATGAAGATTTTGACTGAACCGCAGATGACCAAATAGGCAGGTTATCTGTAATGATATTTTCGACTGCACCCATTACGCTTTACCTTCAAGCGCATTAGCTAAAATAGCTTTTAATTGGTCACGGAGGGCTTGGATATCGGCTTGCTGACTAGCGTAGTTGCTTAATAACTCCTCGGGGTCATGGCTAATCACCTCTGCCACATGAGGGTTCTTAATGTCTAGGTTGTAACCGCGCTCAATAATTTCATCGATACTTACCTGCCACGCCTGCTCAGTTTCTTGACGCCCTGTTCTTGCTGACTTTTCCGAGACGGAGCTGCCCTCTCCCCACCAATCCAGACAAACAGAGAAATCATCTAGTTTCATCGGCTTTGTTTTACTAAATGCCTTTATTCCAGTTGGTAAAGGCACCTCGTAATACCAAACATCCTTTGTTGGAGTGCCTTTTTCAAAGAATAAGATATTAGTTTTAATAGGGGTATAGGGTGCGAATACTGAGTTGGGTAAGCGAACTAAAGTGTGAAGATTACATTCCTCTAGTAACAACTTTTTGATTTTGGTTTTAACGCCTTCACCAAACAATGTGCCATCAGGTAAAACCACCGCCGCACGACCACCATCTTTGAGCATTTCAATAATATATTGAAGGAATAAGTCTGCTGTTTCTTTGGTTTGTAACTCAGATGGGAAGTTCTTCTCAATACCATCTTCTTCGCTACCGCCAAAAGGTGGATTAGTAACAATTACATCAACCATTTCTGATGCTTCAATACTGGAAAGCGGACGTTTGAGAGTATTGCCCTGCCTGATTTGCTGAGGCACTTCGATGCCATGTAACATCATATTGGTCGTACACAATAGATGAGGAAGCTGTTTCTTCTCAATTCCACTTACCGCAGTTTGAAATACCTGCTGATCTTCGGCAGTTTTAATCTGCTCTCGTAATAAATCTATAGAACAAGCCAAGAAGCCGCCCGTTCCGCAAGCTGGATCATAAATTGACTCGCCCAATTTAGGGTCAACCATCTGTACAGCGAATCTGGTTACTGCTCTAGGTGTATAGAACTCACCTGAATTACCAGCCGCCTGAAGGTCTCGAAGTAACTGTTCATAAATATCACCAAAAAGATGGCGCTCTTCCGAACTAGCAAAGTCGATATCATTGAGCTTGTTGATCACCTGACGCAGTAAAGTACCGCTCTTCATGTAATTAAAGGCTTCGCTCAGCCCCTCTCTCACAACAAAGCCCCGTGGATTAGAAGCCAAAGGCGCCTGCAATGCTTTGATATCAGGCAGTAAGTTATTGTTTACAAAATCTAATAACTCTTCGCCTGTTATGCCTTGCTTATCTGCCGCCCAGTTACGCCACAGATATTCCTCTGGGATGGGTGATCGATAGTTAGATTGCTCAAACTCTATATCCTCTTCTTGCGCATCAAATATTTTTAGGAAAAGAAGCCAAGAAAGCTGGCCTAAACGTTGGGCGTCACCATCAACGCCATCGTCTTTGCGCATAATATCTTGGATAGATTTAATAACTGTAGAAATGGACATATAAGATTCTTATTTAATTAGGTTTAGGCGCTTTGCTGATCATCATATAGAGCATGTTCTAGATCACTGATTGCTTGGTCATATTGGGGTTTGCCGCCAAACGCTTTGGTGATGATTTCTCTGGGGCGCCCCATCTTATCGAATGGAGTTACTTTTAAGACATCTTGCGATTCAATCTCTGTAACACCGTTGTCAGCATACTTATCTAACAAGGCATTTAAAACAGTCTGAGCTGATTCATTATATTTACTGAAGTAATTACGCTTTTTAACATTCTCTGCACGCTCACGGCGTGTTAAGGCTGGCTGATCGAAGACTACGTGGCATATAAGATCAAATGCCCCCATGTCTTGACTAGCATCTTGCTCTAGGGCTTCCCAAATAACGCCAGCGTTGGCTAACTCATCAATAACTGCCTGCTTGCGATCAGCTTCACTCCATCGCTTAACAAACTCATCGAGAGAGGAAAACTGGGTTAAAACAGCCTTACGGGTATAGTCCTTAAATGACTCAGTGACGAGTTTCCCGTCGTTACCGTAGTATTGAACTCGTTCTGCAACCTTATGGACTGCAACGCCTGATACATAAAATTTGGTATAGTTTTTTTCACCATCATCGTCATCAATGACTCCATTAGGAAAGACTGGCTCCTGATCAGTAGTGTCTAGACCGACATCATCGGTATTTTCTTCATCATTAATATCCTGATCAAATTCGTCATTATCGAAATCATTAATTTCTTCTTCAGTGCGAACGAGAATCTGCTCTGGATCGCCGTCAAATGCAGGGTCAGCAAATAATTCAGTCGCTTTTTTAAAATCTAAGATCGTAAACCAGAGTTTATTGTAGTTATCATCGATACGAGTGCCACGACCAATGATCTGCTTAAATTTAGTCATAGATTGAATGTTTTGATCTAAAACAACGAGTTTACAAGTCTTAGCATCAACACCTGTTGTCATTAGCTCAGATGTAGTGGCAATAACAGGATATGCCTTCTTGGGGTTAATAAAGTTATCTAATTGCCCTTTCCCTATCTCATCATCACCTGTGATCTTCATGACGTATTTGTCGTTCTTTTTTACTTGCTCGGGATTATGGTTGACCAGCGCCCTGCGCATCCGCTCTGCATGATCTATATCGTTACAAAAGATGATCGTTTTAGCCATCGGGTCTGTTCGCTGTAGATAGGAGCTTACTGTCTTAGCTACAAGATCAGTCCGCTCATCGATAACAATGGTGCGATCAAAGTCTTTACCGTTGTATTCGCGATCGTCAATCAACTCACCTTTATTATCTACCTGCCCTTTCTCTGGCCTCCAACCAAAACCATCTATATCAAGGTCAACTCTAATAACCTTGTAAGGCGCCAAGAATCCATCCTCAATGCCTTCTTTGAGAGAATAGGTATATGTCGGCTCCCCAAAGTAATCGATGTTAGAAACGTCCTCAGTCTCCTTAGGAGTCGCAGTTAGACCTATCTGTGTAGCCGCGCTGAAGTATTCAAGGATTTCCCTCCAAGCACTATCCTCTGCTGCACTCCCGCGATGACACTCATCGATAACGATCAGATCAAAGAAGTCCCTACCAACTTGCTTGTAGGCTTTTTGTGATTCATCTGGACCAGTAAGTGCCTGATAGAGAGCGAGGTGTATCTCGTAGGATGGATCGACTGTTCGCCCTGTGATCTTTGTCATCGCCTGCCCAAAGGGCTGGAAATCGTTATTCCTTGACTGATCTACTAAGATATTTCTATCGGCTAAGAATAGAATTCTCTTCTTCTTTCTAGCTTTCCATAAGCGCCAGATGATTTGAAACGCGGTATAGGTCTTACCTGTGCCTGTGGCCATGACTAATAAAATGCGGTCGCGGCCTGTAGATATGGCCTCTACTGTCTTATTGATCGCTTGAAGCTGGTAGTAACGAGGTGACTTTCCAGTCCCATCATCATGATAATCTTGAGTAATTGTGGGTAGTTGGTCGGCTGTGTAGCCTTTAAAAGCAATATATTTCTGCCATAGCTGCTCTGGACTCGGGAACTCATGAAGCCCAATTTCTCTCTCTAGAGGCTGACCATCAGAAACAGTTTTGTCATGAAAGATGAAGCCATCGCCATTACTGGCAAAGATAAAAGGGACGTCGAGCAGTCGCGCGTAATCAAGCCCCTGCTGTATGCCTTTGCCCACCTCGTGCTTATTAGCTTTAGCCTCGATAACTGCAAGAGGGATGTTGGGCTTGTGGTATAGAACTATATCCGCTGATTTAACGGCTTTACGCATGCCAATTTGGCCGCGGACAATGACCTTACCATCGCGCAACTTAACTTCTTGCCGCAATTGAGTCATTGAATCCCATCCTGCTTTATCTATGGCAGGGAGGATGAATTTAGTGATTATGTCTGTTTCGGTGAGCTTTGCTTTATCCATGTCTATAAGTCGCCTTCACACCCTTGATCAAAATCTACATTTCGTGAGATATAAAAGGTTAACAATATAGTGAATTAGTTCAAGTCACCAGCCCTTGTTACTCTCTCAGCTTCAAGCAGCATCATTAGTGAGGGGGAGGTCTCGGCAAGCCTCGCCAAGTGTTGGTAGGTTTCCTTCTTGGATGTATGACCTTTGGTGGATTCTTGAGGAGAACCTACTTTTTTACAAATTTCAGGCACAACTTAGCCTTCACAAGCCAAGGTGTAGTTGACCTTCGGAGCCATTCCGTCGATCGAACCTATCGATATAGCGTCACCATTGAGGTTGGGGGCGGTTGAGCGGTCTCCCCATTACGCGCTGCTTCTTAACGCAGAACCACTGATTAGCCATATCGACGACAATCAGCTATCTGTAGGTTACCGTAAGGTAGAGCCTACTCGTACAGACTTACGGTTATCTGCCAACCGAGCTGAGGATAATTGCTACACCCAAAGACAATCATGTCTAATCTTAGCTACCTATTACAGCCATTTTTTTGTGTTTTTTTCTACTAAAGTGTCTTATCCAATCGCACCATAGGCTATTGGCTCAACCCGCTTTGAGGCTAGGTATACATCTAGATCATCCATCAAATACAACACATTCTTTCCGTCTTTATAGAAGGGTAAGCAGATTTTCTCTGCCCTCCATTTATCTAATGTCGATGAATGACGGTGAATATATGCAGCCGCCTCAAGACGCGACATAAATTTAATTGAGTTGATGTTGCTGGACATAATCCTCACTCCTTATTAACAAGCCGCTATTGTCTCTCATAAGCCTATCGAAAGCCGTGCGCGACACAATCATTGCACGGAATTGAGCTGACTATGCAGTTTTTTCCTTTAGGCGATTTCGCTTATCCCTGTATCGACGAACTGTGCTTTCATCTGGTACGGGGATATCAGGTAGCCGCTGAATAATGTCTCGCGCGCTGAACACCCAACCTTTGTTATTTGGACGACGCTCAAGCCACTCGTCTGTCCAATACTCCTGCCAGTTGTGTGAATATAGTGAGTGACCCAATTTTTGACCCTCTATCATTTTATTGTGCCAATCACGGTTGATCTTGATTTGCCTTTGGAATGCTTTACCCCAATGTTGTTCGACTAACTTAAAGTAAGTAAAAAGAACTTTTTCAGTTTCTGGACCGACTCCTTCTTTAAATGCGGTATGTAAGTCGCTCACCAAAGAGCATAAAGAACTAAAGGATTTTTGATGCATAGGCGACAGCTTACGGTCTAGCTGCAGCTCCATAGAGTCTTCGGTTAGAACCAATGAATCCGCCATTTTCAACCAACGAGGTATGTAGTAGCCTCTTTTAAGATCGGCTTCTTTTTCCATCTCCCAAAGATCGCGTAAGACCTGATCTTCATGGACATCTTTTGCATTAACATCAGGCATTTGAAGTCCTCTTTAATGGAACAACTTTGGATACCTTTCCCGACCACGACAAAATAAACAGCTGGACCTTTTCGGCAGCATCTCTGAGGGTATCTGAGTCAATCTGAATGTACCCATCAGTTATGTCATTCTTGCGACTGTGATTAACTAACTCTTTCTGCACTGGTAAGGAAATATTCACAGCTGTAGCGTGCGATAAAAAGGTTCGACGCAAATCATGAGTACTAAAAGGTACATCGCTCCATTCGGCAACCTTTGTGATGAATTTTTTCGGCTCTTCGATATTAAACGGCCGAGTATTGCCTACCCTACGATCGAGTATGGCCTGTAAAGCATCCGTCACTGGCACCGCATACGGCCTTTTAGACTTATTTTCGGGAATTAAGAATGTTCTGCGGCGCTTATTTATATCTTCCCATTTGAGCTGAGTTATTTCGCGCCGCCTAAGCCCTGTCAGCATAGCGAACTGCAGGTAGTCGGCGGCCAGATCACCATCACCAGTGTATTCCTGCCGTAATCTCTCTGTGGCGTCCCACCAAGGCTTCAACTCCTCCTTGGCAACATATCGAGTTCGTCGATCTTCTGCATTCCAGCTCTTCAAATTATCCCCTTCCTTAGTGAATATGATCGTAGGGCAGTCACCTAACTTCAATCGCCTTCTATGGGACTTCCACACTGCCCGAAAGAAACGAACAACATTGTTGGCTGCAACCCCCCCAGTCTCTTCAGTGATTTCATCATGCAAATCTGCTATATCATCTTCGGTAATTGAAGCTAACTGGAGTTCACCCCAATGCTTCAAGTGATTATCTCGGAATCGCTCGTAGCCTCTGGTTGTGTTTATTGCTCTAGCCTTTGCTTGAATATAGGTAGTGCATGCTTGCTCTACTGTAGTGGCCAGTTTTTCTGCCTCAACAGCAGCCTCTCGAGCAGCAGCTTTTTTACTGGCGGGTGTTATACCTGCATATATTTCGGATATTACTGCTCTAGCTTCAGCTAAAACGGATTTATCCCCTACTGAAAGAGGTCGCTCACCATTAGCGCAAATCTTACTGCGTATGACCTTACGATTTACTTTGCGGACAATATAGAAAGCCTTACTGCCCGTTTTTTCGCGAACTCGAACAGAAAGAGACGGAATTGTGACATCACTAATAGAGTATTCGTATGGCTTTGTAGGGAGCCAATCAACAATTGCTTGGGTTAGCTTTATCTTAGGAGAGACCGATCTTAAGCCAAGATCTTTCTGCGATAGGAACTCCTGAATCATACTTTTAGTCATTCTGACACCTCAATTATTTTCTGGGCAACCTCTGGGCAACCCGAATCTTACTACTAAGGATATCATGCAGCAATTACCAACTACCTATAATTAGACTAAAAATATGGACTATTACTATATTTCAGAGCTTTATTTGAAAATTACCAAGGCGAATCACCGTTTGAAGGTGGCCTAATCTCAACATTCATAATGCTGGGGTCGGCGGTTCAAGTCCGCCCGTAGCTACCACAAATCATATAGAACCCAGTCCACTAGATAAATCAATCTCCCTTCGCCGTCATGAAGCCGACTGTGGTCTGTATCAAGATTATCAGCGGCAAGTATTTGTTAGCTTGCGGGTAGTGCAAATCACCTATGAGCCTTTGCAGGCGTTGGCCAGCAGCAATATGGTGCTGAAGTGTGTGATTGATGACGGCCAGGTGAGTTTTTCTAGCTCCGATCACGATGCGTTAGTGAATATCGATCTGCTGCAGATAACAGTGCGACCTTAGCAACTGCCATGCAACGCGGTTTTTCCCAAAATTAGCGGATAAAAAAACCGACCGCACCAACTCAAGAGCGGTGTGATCGGTTTAAGGGGAAATGCTTACAGCGTGTTTTTGTGGACTGAACCGCCCTTCATAATTACACGCAGGTTTTGTCGCGGCTGGACCAATACACTCATGTCCTTCAGGGGGTTGCCGTCAACGACCAGGATGTCGGCGAGTGCACCCACTTCAATAACACCCACTTTGCCGTAGGGGTTGCGCGGCCCAGAAAGCCCTACCAGCTCGCCGGCTTTAGACGTCGCCTGACGCAGTACTTCAATATTGCTAAACCATTGAGTGCGAATAACTAACTCTTGATTAGTGCTCTCTAGCGCCTTTAGAGAAGTGACAATGTCGGTGCCAAAGACGATATTTTTGTAGCCAATTTCGTTGGCCGTCGTCATTAGGTCATTCAGGCCGTCATAAGCTTGGCGCTGCTTGGCCAGTTGGTCGGCATTCATGCCGTTAAATTCCTGCTTGAACACCAATACCTGGGGTGACAGCCAGATGCTTTTTTTGTTCATGTACTTGATGGTGTCGCGGTCGATCAAGTTGGCGTGCTCGATAGAGCGCACACCGAGGTCGACGGCGCGGCGTACACCCTTGCTGTTGTAGACATGTGCGGCTACGTAAGTGCCCCAATCATTGGCGGCGTCCACCGCCGCACTCACCTCAGCTTCGGTGAACTGGGTCACATCCAGCGGGTCGGCATAAGAGCTAATACCACCGCCTACGGAAATTTTGAGCTGGGTGGCGCCACGGCGCAGGTTCTCGCGCGCTGCCTGTAAAACCTGTGCTGTACCATCGGCGACAACAACCATGCCGCGCTCTTCAAGCGGGCTGCGGCTGGTCGAGTCTAGCAGGCGCGACGGCGCTTGGTCGGTGCGGTGGTCACCGTGGCCTGAGGTTTGCGAAATCATACCGCCAGAGGGGTAAATGCGCGGGCCGGCTACCAGCCCTTTATCGATCGCTTTTTTCAGCGAGAAGGTGTTGCCACTCATATCGCGAATGGTGGTAAAACCGTTGTCCAAAAACATTTTGGCAGCCACTGTAGCGGTGTAAGCAAATGTGTAGTCGTCCGACGTTAGTGCAGACCAGACCGGCAGCTGCAGCATCACATGAGTGTGAGCATCAATCAGGCCGGGCATTAGGGTGCGCCCGTCGGCATCAATCACTTTTGCGTCGGCGGGTGCGGTTAAGTTGGCGCCAATAGATTGAATCACGCCATCTTTAATTAACACATCCTGCGCGCTTGAGAGCGAACCCTGAATACCGTCAAAAATGCGCGCATCGCGAATAACGGTACTTTCTGCCACTACTAGGCTAGGAGTCAATGTGACAAGGCACACCATGGCGGCTTTTCTGGCGCAATTAAAGAGTTGTTGTTTCACTGTGTTTCCCTCTTGGTCTGATTATGGTTTTAAAAAATATTACTGTCGGTATGCGCTAATAATGGTGATTGGTTGAGTGAGGATTTGCCCTTCAAGAAAGCCAATGGTGGTGGCGCCGTTAAGCTCACTCTGGCTAACTCTGTCAATAATATCCATACCTCTAACAACTTCGCCGAATACTGGAAAGCCTTTATTGTCTAGCCGGCCGTCGCCGCCGGCATCCATACTGGGAATACCACGTAAGCAGAACACCAGCTCTGGGATCACTTGGCCTGTGGCCAACAAATCGCGCGCTAAGCTGATGGTGCCGCGGCTGTGACGCAGGCCCGTTTGCTCGGTGCTCTCCCAATCTGGCAGCAGGTGGGTGACGCCGTAATCGGCGGGGTTCACCACAGTTGAACTGTTAAGGGCGCCCTGTAAAACGCCGCCCTGCACTAACTGGGGAGGCTGTTGCTGGTCAAGCGAGGCGCTGCGATAAAGTGTGGCGCCGTCGTACTGGCCGTTGTCTATAAAAGAGAGCAGATAGTTAGTGGCCTGTGGTGCGCGCTGGGCATCTAAAGCCAGAGTAATGTTGCCAAGTTCAGTTTCTAGTACCACCAATACCGGCTGTTCAGAGCTTTGATTGCTGCAGCCGGCGACGGTAAGCAGTAAGGCCGCGAGTATGATTAAAACGTGTTTATGCATAGGTGGGCCCCCTCAGAGGTTTGCTCGGTATTATTCTTATTAGTCGCAACTATCGACACTTTGAAAGAA